>Ga0256405_10004360_pt1 | contig 26676 bp, 20 predicted proteins | sample RumenRJG_02DNA_FD_189096 | JGI IMG/M metagenome (GOLD analysis project Ga0256405, IMG submission 189096) | Bovine rumen microbial communities from Lethbridge, Alberta, Canada - RJG_02 | ecosystem: Host-associated > Mammals > Digestive system > Stomach > Rumen | place: Canada: Alberta... | reverse complement strand
TACGTTGCAGAGCCTTGGCAAAAGACTGTTTGTTCAGCGAATCGGTACCAAGTCCGTCAAGATATTGAGTCACCTTATCAAGTCTACTATCATTGAGCGTACCGCGATGATAGATGATTTGCAGTTTGAACAAATCGTTTACCGGGTTTTCTACTGTATATAATTTAGCGAGTGGTGACAGTTGAATGGTGTGAGCATCTTTCTCGAAGTCGAGTAGTTTAGGGGCGATCTCCTGGTAAGGCATCATAGCCAGTTTCTTGGCGTATTCAGATTCTTCACCAGAATGTGGTGGCGTCACAGGTTTATATCCCGGTTGAGAAACCTTGTCCTTTTTCTCTTTACCATATTTTTTAACTAGTTTAAGACTCTTGTTTACGTTGAAATATTTTGAAGAAACGCGCATGATATCCTCACGGGTGATATGCTCGATTTCTGAAATGCCGTTCAGATAGTCATCCCACGACTCACGATCACCTATGCATACCTTGATGATTTGCATAGCTCGATCAATAGGGTTCTCCAATTTCATTTGATAATCGCGTATCATCGCCTGTTTGACAGAAAGGAAAGTCTCATCGCTAAAGTTGCCTCTCTTTAGTTTCTCAATCTGTTTCAGACACATAGCTTCAGCCTTTTTGAGCGAACCGAATGGTAATTTCGGTATGACGGCAAATCCCATGGCTGCAGCATCCTTCAAACTTTCACGAAGAGCGCTGGCTAATAACACCTTATTCGTGTTGGCTAAAGAATCGAGTAATCCCGTTTCGTTGCTGTTGGTAAGCAATTCTATGGCGACATCGAGGGCACGAGCATCATGAGTTCCGTCCAGAGGCGAATGATAAGCCATGAGCTCACCTTTTACCAATGGTATAGGAATCTTGATATCTGCCGTCTCACCAGTAAAGGTATGAGGAGCAGTATAGTTCCTTATCGGCTCAGATCCGTTCGGAATGCGTTCGAAATACTTTTCGACATCGGGCATGATAGAGTCGATATTAATATCACCCGAGAGCAACAATACCATATTGTTGGCAACATAATATTTATGATAGAAATCCAACATCTGTGCAATACTCGGGTTCTTCAGATTATCGGTACTACCGATGATTGGATATTGATAAGGAGAACCCTCAAAAATTTTTCCGAGAACTTTTTCTTGTGCGGAATTTGCGATATTGTCGGCATACATATTCTTTTCTTCATATACCGTTTCAAGTTCTCCTTGGAAGAGTCGGAAAACAGGATGTAAAAGTCGATGGCTATTGAGTTCAAGCCATTGAGAAATATATTGCGGAGAAAAGAAGTTTCCGTATACCGTCATATCCCACGATGTGAAGGCATTCAGTCCTGAACCGCCATATCGTGTGATAAGATTGCTGAATTCGTTAGGAATAGCATAGTCGCCAGCCTTGATACTTAATCGGTTGATATCCCGCTGGATGGCAGCACGTAGCGCGTCGTCCTTGGTGTGTCCAAGTTCTTCATATTTGTTTTGAATAGAGTCCAGATACACCTTCTCGGCGGCATAATCTACAGTTCCGATACTGTCAGTACCCTTGAACAGAAGATGTTCTAGATAATGAGCAATACCCGTATCAGGGCAATCCTTGGCGCCAGCCTTCACGATAACAACACCCAGTACGCGAGGTTGAGAATGATCTTCGTTTACCCAAACCTCCATACCATTTTTCAGTTTGTTCACTTTAATTTTTAATGCCTGAGGAATCTGCGCTTGAGCAGTTATCATCAGCATCAATGAAACGATAGTGGTTGTAAATCTCTTCATTATAAAATAATATGGGTTAATTTGTGATAACAAAGGTATTGATAAAAAACAGGAAAAGTGAAAATAGATATAATAATTATCTGAAATTAAACGAAATATACAAAATTTTAATGTGATATTCGTTTATTTGGAATTAAATAACTACCTTTGCAACCTCAAAATAGCAAGATGCTTACTTGATTTACAGAGGTACGAGAAAAATAAGGCATAAAAGCCCGATGGTAAAAAGGATATTCATTATTAACATATAAAACTTATAAACATTTATGAGAACAGAATGGAGAGGTTTCAACGGAGCCAAGTGGCAGAATGAAGTGAATGTTCGCGATTTCATCCAGCACAACTACACAAGTTATGAGGGTGATGAGAGCTTCTTGGCCGGACCAACCCAAGCTACCGATACACTTTGGAGTAAACTTAAGGAACTCCAGAAGGAGGAGCGTGCCAAAGGTGGTGTTCTTGACATGGAAACAGAAGTTGTTTCTAGTCTTACATCTTACGGCGCTGCTTATATCGATGAAAAATCTAAGGATTTGGAGAAAGTCGTAGGTTTGCAGACCGACAAACCACTAAAACGTGCATTCATGCCTTATGGCGGTATCAAGATGGCTGAGCAGGCTTGTACTACTTATGGTTATCAGCCTTCAGAGAAGTTGCACGAGATTTTCCACACTTATGTAAAGACTCACAACGACGGTGTTTTCGATGCTTATACAGCAGAGATGAAACACGTACGCCATAATCATATTCTTACTGGTCTTCCTGATACTTACGGTCGTGGCCGTATCGTAGGTGACTATCGTCGTGTTGCTCTTTATGGTATCGATTTCTTGATTGCAGAGAAGAAGAAAGACCTTGACAATATGGGCGAGCGCGAGATGAGCGACGAGGTAATTCGTTTGCGCGAGGAAGTTGCCATGCAGATCAAGGCCCTCAAGGGACTTAAGGAAATGGCTGCCATCTACGGTTTTGATATCAGTAATCCTGCACAGAATGCACGCGAGGCCGTACAATGGTTGTATTTCGGTTATCTAGGTGCTGTAAAAACACAGAATGGTGCTGCTATGTCAGTAGGTCGTGTTTCTACATTCCTCGATATCTATTTCACTCGTGATATGGCTGAGGGTACACTTACCGAGGCTGATGCTCAGGAACTTATCGACCACTTGGTAATGAAGTTCCGTATGGTTAAGTTCGCTCGTATTCCTTCTTACAACGAACTTTTCTCCGGCGACCCAGTATGGGCTACCCTCGAAGTAGCTGGTATGGGTCAGGACGGCCGCTCTATGGTTACCAAGAATGACTTCCGATTCCTCCACACTTTGGAAAATATGGGTCCTTCACCAGAACCAAACCTCACAGTACTTTATAGCTCTCGTTTGCCTAAGGCATTCAAGAAGTATGCTGCTATGATTTCTGTGAAGACCAGCTCTATCCAGTATGAGAATGATGATGTGATGCGTCCAGTATGGGGTGACGATTACTCTATCTGCTGCTGCGTATCTGCTACACAGACCGGTAAGGAGATGCAATTCTTCGGAGCTCGTGCCAACTTGGCTAAATGTCTTACTTACGCTATTAGCGGAGGTGTAGACTCTAAGACCCGCGAACAAGTAGGTCCTGCTTATCGTGCTATCGAGGGTGACGTAGTAACTTACGAAGAGTTCATGCCTAAGTTCATGGATATGATGGAGTGGTTGGCTGCCGTTTATGTCAAGACCTTGAACCTCATCCATTACATGCACGACAAGTACTTCTATGAGGCTGCCGAGATGGCTCTTATCGATACCAACGTACGTCGTACATTCGCAACCGGTATTGCAGGTTTCTCTCATGTAGTAGATTCTATTAGCGCTATCAAGTATGCCAAGGTAAATATCGTTCGCGACGAGACCGGTTTCCCTCTCGAGTTCAAGACCGAGGGTGATTTCCCACGCTATGGTAATGATGACGATCGTGCTGACGAAATCGCAGTATGGTTGCTCAAGACCTTTGTTAACATGATCAAGAAGCATCACACCTATCGTGATTCTGAGCCTACAACAAGTATTCTCACCATTACTTCTAATGTAGTATATGGTAAGTATACCAGCAATATGCCAGACGGTCGTAAGGCCGGTACACCTCTTGCTCCGGGTGCTAACCCAAGTTATGGCGCAGAGCAGAACGGCTTGCTTGCTTCTTTGAATTCTGTAGCTAAGTTGCCTTACGAGTATGCACTCGATGGTATTTCAAATACCCAGACTATCAGTCCAAGTGCACTTGGTCAGAATGACGAAGAGCGTGCTAACACTTTGGTTGGTGTACTCGACGGTTACTTTAACCAAGGCTCTCATCATCTTAATGTCAACGTATTTGGCGTAGACAAGTTGAAAGATGCTATGGAGCACCCAGAGAAGGAAGAATATCAGAATTTCACTATTCGTGTAAGCGGATATGCTGTGAAGTTCATCGACCTTACTCGTGAGCAGCAGCTCGATGTTATTGCTCGTCAGGCTCATGAAAGACTATAAACATAGTAACAAATAGCAATCCTATAGGTCTCCCTTTTCCCGTCATCAGGAGGGGGAGACCTTTTCTTTTTTCAGAGAAGAAATTTCCTAATGATTTCAAGTTAAGAATATGACAAAAGGATACATTCATTCGATAGAGAGTTTTGGTTCTGTAGACGGTCCCGGCATTCGCTTCTTGATCTTCCTTCAAGGATGTCCCATGCGTTGCCAGTTTTGCCACAATCCCGATTCATGGGCTATGAGCAAGCAACAAGAGATGACCGCAGACGAATTGCTCGATAAGGCAGAGCGCTTTCGCTCTTATTGGGGAGATAAGGGAGGTATTACGGTAAGTGGTGGCGAAGCCCTATTACAACTCGACTTCCTGATAGAACTCTTTACGAAGGCTCATGAGCGTGGTATCAACACCTGTCTGGATACGTCAGCCCAACCATTCCGACGCCAGGGAGAATGGTTTGGTAAGTTTGAGACCCTCATACACGTCACCGATACTATTCTTCTTGATATCAAGCACATACGTGATGACGAACATCGAAAACTAACCCGTTGTAGCAATCAAAATATCTTAGAGTGTGCCCGTTATCTTTCAGATATACAGAAACCAGTTTGGATTCGTCATGTGCTGGTTCCTGGTATCACAGACAAAGACGAATATCTGCATGAATTGGCCGATTTCCTCTCTACGCTACAGAACATAGAGCGCATCGACGTATTACCTTATCATACATTAGGTATCTTCAAATACGAAAAACTTGGCATCCCATATCCTTTGGATGGGGTAGAACCACCTACCAAAGAAAGAATAGAGAACGCTAAGAATATACTTGGAGCAAAATAATCAGAGTTTTACACTCGAGATATCCACGAGCTTGTTTACTATCGCATAGATAGTAAGACCAGCGACAGAATGAATCTGCAACTTACGGGCGATATTGCGACGATGTGTGATCACAGTATTTACTGAGATGAACAGATGGTCGGCAATCTCCTTGTTGCTCATTCCTTGTACCAGACTTACCACGACATCCTTTTCTCTGTCGCTAAGTTCCTCAACGTTTCCCACCTGTTGGTTGATCATGTTCGAGATATTTAGTGTCACATCCTTATGCTTCAGCTTCTTTTCGATTTTAAGGATAGCAGGCATAAAGATTTTATCCTCCACCTGTGCATGCTGACTCAGCCAGTCCTCATTATTATATATATCATAAAGCGTAGCTGTAAGCTGGTTGTTGTGTAACCCATCCGAAGGCAAATATTTGATCATGATATTCTTGAGCTCGCGCAATTTTTCGTCCATCTGATCATGATGTTTCGAGAAAGTCGTAATACTGTTTTTCTCGTCGATTTCCCCGTTCAGAAGTTTTTCGACATAAGGGAATAGCGACCCCTCCTCATATTTCATATGCTTGGTCACCCCATGCGCATACTCGTCATAGATTTGCATGATCAAGCGAGCCAAACTATCGTTTTCGTCAAGAGCCTCGCTCAACTCCTTACGGATGAAAGGAAGTTGGAAGTCGATATAATAAGCATGAGAAGCCTTGAGATATTTCATCAGCGTACTTACCGATAGACGATCAGCGTCATCAGGATTGTAATATCCATTAATGGTGAAGTTTACCACAGCCAAGAACGTGAAGGTGTCCACATTCTGAGCCTCGCATACCTCTCTTACGGTTTTATCGCCAAATCCAAGATTAATACCAAAGCTGCCCAAACTTTGCAGCATATTACTATTATCCTTAATGATATTGATAAGCTGATCATCAGCCTCGTAGAGTTTCTGATATTTCATATTCGCTAAAAATCTTCAAGATGCAAAAATACGATATTTTTTTATTTCTTGCAATACCTACCTGTTAGTATATATTACCTTTTTTGTAGGAAATATCCCATATAAAAGGGGTAAAATACCTACAAATGGGGATGTGGCGACTCATGATACCATGTTGGATGAGTAGAATTGTAACTGAAATGTAACATTCCTGTAAAATAGATGCAACAACATACTATTACTTTTGCCACAAGAGAAAATCAACAGAAAAGATATGAGTGCAATCTATTTTTTTATTGTCGTATTTCTGCTTAGTTTGGCAGTTTTCGACTTGTTCGTAGGAGTAAGTAATGATGCCGTAAACTTTCTGCAATCTGCCATTGGGGCACGTGTGGCTAAGTTTCGTACCATCCTTTTCATAGCCTCGGTAGGAGTCATCCTCGGAGCTGTGATGTCTACGGGAATGATGGATGTTGCCCGCCATGGAATCCTTACCGCGAGCGAATATTCCTTCCACGAAGTGATGACGATATTTCTTGCTGTCATCGTCACAGATGTCATTATTCTTGATATGTTCAATAGTTTTGGTATGCCCACATCTACTACGGTTTCGATGGTCTTCGAACTCTTGGGTGGAACCTTTATTCTTGCCACGATCAAGAAACTCAGCGATAGCACATTAGAATATGGTATGTTGCTCAATTCCGGTAAGGCCCTCGAAGTTATTATCGCCATCTTTGTTTCCGTAGCCATCTCATTTGTTGTAGGTGTAGTCGTTATGTGGATATCACGTATCATCTTTACCTTCAACTACAAACGCCATAGTCGTTACACCATAGCTTTGTTTGGCGGAGTTGCTTTCACGGCCTTGTCCTATTTCATATTTCTCAAAGGCATCGGACAGAGTCCCTATGTGTCGGAAGAAGTATCCGGTTACGTCAACGCCAATATTCGATTGTTGTTGCTCGCCACCCTTGTCGGCTCAACGATAATCATGCAGATACTCCATCTCTGTCGTGTAAATATTTTTAGGTTTATCGTATTGATGGGAACCTTCGGACTGGCCATGTCGTTTGCGGGCAACGACCTCGTCAACTTCATCGGCGTACCGCTTGCCGGACTGGATTCCTATCAAACCTATGTTGCTCATGCTTTTCACGTCTCTCCCGACCAGTTCATGATGACCTCGCTCATGAAGAGCTCCCACACTCCGGTACTCTATCTTTTTATCGCCGGTTGCATCATGGTAATAGCCATGGCCACCTCGAAGAAATCTCATAAAGTAATCAAGACATCCGTAGACCTGAGTCGACAGGATGAAGGCGAAGAGATGTTCGGAAGCTCCCGTGCCGCCCGTAGTATCGTGCGTTTCAGTCAAGAAGTGATAGAGTTTGTCGTGCGCCTTGTTCCATCGTCCGTACGCCAATGGATCAATCGACGTTTTGCCCATCAAGGCGACGCCACAGACGACCAGCAAGCCGCCTTCGATGTAGTGCGCGCAGCCGTCAATCTAGTACTTGCCTCCATTCTCATCACGATAGGAACCAATTATAAATTGCCCCTCTCTACCACCTATGTCACCTTTATGGTAGCCATGGGCTCCAGTTTGGCCGATAGAGCGTGGAGTAGGGAGAGCGCCGTCTTCCGCGTTACGGGCGTGCTGTCTGTGATAGGCGGTTGGTTTCTTACGGCCGGAGTTGCCTTTCTTGCCAGCTGTTTCGTCTGTGTCGCCATGTATTACGGCGGATTCATCGTACAGGTAGGCTTCATCATCCTCGTTGTTGTACTCTTGATTCGTAGCAACCGCAATTACAACAAGAAGCAGAACCTTTCGGATAAAGAGAGGGACACCTTCCAACTGATGATGCGCATGCACGACCCCGACCTTGTATGGGATGTCCTGCAAAAACAAGTGAGTCGTACCCAGTCGTCTACCTGTCTTTTTGCCCTTGCACAATATAATCTCATCGTCGACGCCTTCCGCGACCAGGATGTAAAGAGCCTTCGTAGAAGCGACCGCCAGTTACGCCTTCGGACAGAGACACTTAAGAAGACCCGTAGACGCGAGATGTTGGCTCTGAAGAGAGTGCCGATGAAGATAGCCATAGAGCGAAATACATGGTTCCATATCGGCGCGAATAGCGACCAACAGTTAGTCTATACCTTGCGACGTATGCTGAACCCGATCAAGGAACATGTCGACAACAATTTCAATCCTGTGCCCGAGTTGCTCATTCGTGAATATGAGCCCATTCGCAGACGCATCAACGATCTGATGCAAGTTGCCGCCGACCAGATACAGACCGACCGATATGAAAACTATCGTGAAATCCTTGCCGAGGGCGATGCCTGCAAAGATGAACTCTCCATAGTTCGCAAGCGACATATCAACCGTATGCAGCAATCGGCCGATAACACCAGTCTACAGGTAGACATGGTTTATCTCAATCTATTGCAAGAGAGCCAACAGTTGCTCAGCAATATGCGTCATCAACTGCGTTCTGCAAAGAAATTCATGGAGAAATATTGATTTTTCCCATCCAAGGAATCCCAAATACGATATTATTTATATCTTTGTGCGTGATAACTATAATGTTACAGAATGGATAGTAAACCTTATCATATCTTAGTGGTCGACGATGAACCCGACCTGTGTGAAATCCTCAGTTTCAACCTGGAGACCGAGGGCTACAAGGTTACGACAGCCACCTCGGCCGAAGAAGCCCTGCAGCTCGATCTTACCGGTTTTGACCTTCTGCTCCTTGATGTCATGATGGAAGGAATGTCTGGTTTTGCTATGGCGCGACAACTCAAACAAGATGAAGCCACAGCTCGTATACCTATCATTTTCCTTACTGCTCGTGATACCGAGAACGATATCGTTACCGGTTTCAACCTGGGAGCTGACGATTACATCTCCAAGCCCTTCTCGATTCGTGAAGTGATGGTACGCATCATGGCCGTTTTGCGACGCACGTCGGTAGCCGTACATGCGGAGGCATCACAAGCCCACGTCTTGGAATATCAATCGCTTGTGCTGAATACGGATAACAAGAAGGTAAGCGTCGACGGTCGAGAGATAGCCTTCACACGTATCGAGTACGAACTTCTCGAACTTCTGCTCAAAGAGCGCGGCCATGTGTTTTCACGTGCCGATCTCATCCAGCAGGTTTGGCCTAGTGACGTACTGGTACTCGACAGAACCGTAGATGTCAACATGGCCCGAATACGTAAGAAGATAGGGCGATATGCCAGTAATATCGTCACCCGACAAGGTTTCGGTTATTATTTTGAAGAATGATGATGAAGAAGATAACAGTAGGTCAACGCCTTTATGCTAGTGTGATGACGGTATTTCTGTTGTTCGCTATCTCGTTTATTGTTTTCCAGCAATATCGTGAGAAACAATATAAGATCGATACGCTCAACCTGAAACTCCAGGAGTATAACGACCGTATGGCAGAGGCCATGCGCTCTTGTCCGGGAGCAGGTGAAGCCTGGTTGACACGATATGTGGAGCGGCATCCCGTTCGTGGCATCCGCGTCACGCTGATAACCGTCCACGGTAGAGTGGTATATGATAATGTGCGCAAGGATTACGCCCACATGGGTAATCACGCCGATCGAGAGGAAGTTGTCGAGGCCCTGCGTCTCGGTCATGGGTCAGCCGTCGACCGCATGTCGCCCACCATGAAGCGCGACTATTTCTATTCGGCCACCTATTTCCCTCATCAAGGTTATGTCGTGCGTTCGGCATTACCTTACGACAACGACCTTGCCGACTCCCTTGCCGCCGACCAACATTATATTTGGTTTGCCATAGTATCCATCATCCTGATTACGGTCATCCTTTTTAGATTCCTAAACCGTCTTGGTCATAACATAACCAACTTGCGACAGTTTGCTCTTCTTGCCGATCGCAACGAACCGCTCGATGTGGAGGAGTTGATGCATTTTTCCAATGATGAACTGGGTGAGATAGCGGAGCGAATCATAAAACTATATCGGCAATTGCAAAATACCCGTCAGGAGCAGGATCGACTCAAGCGTCAGCTTACGCAGAATGTGGCTCATGAGCTCAAGACTCCTGTGGCGAGTATCCAGGGATATTTGGAGACGATATTGAACAATCCCAAGATAGAGGAGGCCACTAAGGAGCAATTCCTGAAACGTTGTTATGCCCAGAGCGAACGATTGAGTGCTTTGCTTCGCGACATCTCTTTGCTCAACCGATTGGATGATGCTCCCGTTCAGAAGAGTCGAGAGAGTGTGGACGTCGTTTCTCTCGTTGCCGAGATACAGAAGGAGGTGTCTTTGCAACTCGAGGAGCACGATATGCTCATGGTGGTAAGTCTTCCGGAAGACTTGATGGTAGAAGGCAATCGCTCGCTACTATATAGTGTGTTCCGCAACCTTGTCGACAACTCCATAGCCTATGCCGGCGTCGGGACGACCATAGAGATTTCTGCCGAGCTCGCCTCTCAGACAGATGGGCCATCATTGTGGTATTTCACGTTCTCCGATAACGGACAAGGAGTAGAACCCCACCATCTTTCTCGTCTCTTTGAGCGTTTCTATAGGGTGGATAAAGGGCGCAGCAGAAAGATGGGAGGAACCGGGCTGGGATTGGCCATCGTGAAGAATGCGATCCTCGAACATGGTGGAACGATCAACGTGCGGAATAATCCGGAGGGAGGCTTGCGATTCGACTTCACTTTGCCCGTGGCGTAATGGCATTCTTTGGGATGTCCATCGTTTTACGTTTTTACCTTTTACATCCGAGGGACTGTTCCGCTTGCGCATATTTCCCGGAGGGGCACACCCTTCGGGGTGCATTCATAGTCGGTCACATACTCCGAGGGTACGCTATCGCGACCCCCGGTTATCTCAGAGACAACCCCTCCGGGGTATGAGCCTGGTATGGATGTATGTCGATCGTACGAGTATTCCCCGGAGCTGTGGTACGAATATTCCTTTCTCTAGAGATCGTAGGCTATGTTTGCGAGTATTCTCCTATAGGTTCACATCTGTTCCGTTTGCGCATATTCCCCGGAGGGGATACCTCTGCGATAACCGGTGGTCGCGATAGCGTACCCTCGGCATATATGCGTAATGCTGTGGAGTGCACCCCGGAGAGTGTGCCCGTCTTATACCAATACCCAGCTCGTGTACCCCTTCGGGGTGCTCGTACTCTCGGATAATGGACGGTGATCAGTATATACCCCGGAGGGGTTACCTCTGGATAACTGGGGGTCGCGATAGCGTACCCTCGGATAAAAACAACACACAACTATGACACAGGAAACAAAAAACAAATGGAGCGTCATTATCAACATCGCGCTCACTTCGCTCACAGCTCTCCTCTCTGCGCTCGGATTCTCGATCTGAGATGTTGACAAGAGGTGAACTTTCACACATAGGCTCTCATTCCTAAATTGGAGTGGGGGCCTTCGTCATATATGCTAATGTGGGGTGATGTGGGGTTGAATTTAGGAGCATAAAAAAAGCGGCAAAGCTTCACAGCCAACCGCTCCAAATCTTCAATAGGTATTAGTTTTCTTAAGGTAAAAAGATTGTTTTCAGGATAACAGTTGCAAATATAAGTAGATTTTATAAATGCACCAAATTTTTTATTAACTTTTTTTGAAAAACTTATAAAAAAGATGAAGTTTTCAATTATTCGTCTATTTTATTCGCCTAGAAGTAGGCAAATCCAGTTGCCGTTTTTCTTCTTTCCTTTCTCGGATAATCCCAATGTTTTGGCCTTTTCCAAGAGCAAAGTGACGTCCTCCTCATAGAATCCGCTCAAGATCAGCTGAGCCCCATGATTCATGACGCTCTTGAAACTCTCCATATCCTGCAACAGAATGTTACGATTGATGTTCGCCATCACCAAGTCGAATACGCCACTAATATGATTCAGAACATGTGCATCCCCCTCATAGATTTCGATATTCTCTATGCCATTGATCTTCGCGTTATGCTTCGCATTCTCCACGCTCCATTCATCGATATCATATCCTACCACATCCTTAGCCCCCAATTTGGCAGCTGTGATGCCAAGGATACCGGTACCACATCCACAGTCGAGGACACGTTTGCCGTCGAGATCCAAATTCAATAAGGTAGAAACAATCATCTGAGTAGTTTCATGCGTACCCGTACCGAAAGCCTGTACCGCATCAATTCCGATTTCGATATGGTCGCTTGCCTGAGCAGGATGCAAATCCTCCTGATGCTTAGCATCATAGATAAGGACCGTATCATCCACGCAGATAGGGTCGAAACCAGCCTGTTCCCACGCCTCATTCCAGTCCTTGTTTTCTGCATTCTCGATACTATATGATATTTTTACATTTTCAATAGGGAAATCTTCAATACATTCGTCGAGTTTTTCCTTATCATAGAAGTCTTTTTGCACATAACCTTTCAGTCCTTCTTCAGTATCTTCGAACGATTCGAATCCAGCCTCGGCAGCTCCGTCAGCCAACAATTCGCGTGCAGTCTGAAGCAATTCGTTCGATGAAATAATCTTAAAATTCGCTACTAAATATTCCATGTCATGTTAATTTTTGATTGCAAATATATAAAAAATAGGGAAAAACCTATCATCGTTTAGGGTTTTTCCGTATATTTGCCATCGATTTACAATTATTTTTGTAATCGTTAGAATACGAATATAATTAATAGGAGCACGAAAATGAAAAAGTTTATTCTTATTTCTATCCTCGTAGGAGTTATGCCACTATCTCTGATGGCTCAAGATGACGACATGTATTTCGTACCCAAGAAGACGAAGATCGTGACCGTGACTCCACAAAACACAGATAGCAAAGCAAATAACTATTGGTCGGGTAGTAATCGAAGTGTTGACGAGTACAACCGATTCGGAAAGTATCTTGGAGGAGGTATCCAAGAGATCAAGCGCGATTCCAATATCGTAAGTATCGTTACCTTCGATAGAGGTATGCGTCCCGACACGCTCTATGTCGATTCCGCCTCTGCTCAGAAGATCATCAATCAGATAGCAGAATACCAATACACTCGTTCGATGAGTCGATGGGACGGATTCTACAATCCATGGTTCTACGACTATTACGGATGGGGTCCATACTATTGGCGTTCTCGCTATTGGTATGCCGGCGGCTATTATGGTCGATTCTACGATCCTTTCTATTATACTGGTTGGTACGACCCATGGATTAACCCGATGTATAATGGATGGTATGGTCCATGGATGTACGAAGGATGGTACGACCCATGGTATGGCAGCTATTATGGATATTACGGTTATTACAACCCTTGGTATTATGGATATTATAGTCCATGGTATTATGGCCCTTACTATGGCCCATGGTATTATCCGTTCTATGGATACTATCCTGGTGTCATCCACATCAACAATCGTGGAGGAGTGAATTCCGGAGGCTATGCCGGTCAACGTACTTGGAACAAACCTCAATATGGCTCCAACAGTCAAGGTGTCTTTGGACGATATAATGGTAATGGTGCTTCTGGTCAACGTATCAATACTTATACCAATCGTAGTTCGTCTAATCGTGCGTTCGGGTCTTTCTCACGCAACGGAAATAACAACTATAATAACAATAACACCCGTACCTATTCGCCTCCGGCTAGCAACTCCGGTAGCTTTGGAAGTTATGGCGGCGGATCAAGCTCTTCATCAGGCGGCTTTGGTGGCGGCCATGTAAGTGGTGGTGGCGGAGGTGGCCACTTTGGTGGCGGTAGACGTTAACTCCATATTGATAAAACAATTAATCATATTCCAATGAAAAAGAATTATATTTTTCTGGCAGCATTAGCTATGCAGATGTTGCCAGCATCAGCACAAGATACATATCAGTCGGCAAAACTGATAGAGAACGACTTGAATGGTACGGCCCGATATGTCGGTATGGGTGGAGCCATGGAGGCTTTGGGTGCAGATATCTCTACGATGAGTACGAACCCAGCCGGTATTGGCTTGTTCCGTAATTCTCAGGTTTCCCTTTCTGGTGGATTATTATTCCAGACGGGTGCCGAAAACAAGATGAGGTACAACCATAGCGAAATCAACTTTAATGGTAAGAAGACCAATTTGAGTTTCGATCAGATCGGTATCGTGTGGACGATGCCGGCTGCCAATCGCCGTTCTTTCCTCAATATCGGTTTCAACTATCGCAAGAGTCGCAACTTCGACCAGATTCTAACAGCCGCTAACGACCTTGGAGGCGCTTCGCAGAATAGACTTACCGCTATTAAATATAATTATAATGTGACCAAGAAGGAGAACGAATATCAACTTCCTTGGAATGGAGTAGATGTCAACTATGAAGGATGTATGGCAAAGAATGATCAAGGTTTTATGGATTATCTCGGAGGAGATTATTTCCTTACCGGTCAATATGCCAAAGGATACATAGGCGAATATAGTTTGAACTTTAGTGGCAACCTTAACGATCGCATCTATCTCGGAGCTACCGTAGGCATCCATGACGTAAACTATCGCAACAACTCCATCTATGCTGAAGCTTTGGAGCAAAACAATTCTGCAACCACATGGGAATCGTTATCCATCGATGGTCAAGGTTATGATGTCAAGGTGGGCGCTATATTCCGTCCGATAGAATATTCACCTTTCCGTATTGGTGTATATTTCAATTCTCCGGTATTCTATGACCTCACCATGAGTTCGGCAACAGACCTCACGATGGTTGGAGGAGATAAAAGAGCAGAACATGGTCAGAAAGCCGATTACGACTTCTGTCTGAACACACCAGCAAAGTTTGGTATCTCTTTGGGTCATACCATCGGACAAAGTTTGGCTTTGGGCGCTACCTATGAATATAGCGACTATTCATGGCTTGACAATCGCATCAAGGGCGATGGCTATATCAACTATTATGGCGACTATGTAGAGAATAGCTATTCTGATCGTGCCATGAAGGAAAATACGAAACAAGTATTGCGAGGCGTTCACACCCTTAAACTTGGTGTAGAGTATAAACCATTCAGCAGTTTGGCCCTTCGTGCCGGATATAATCTGATGACAGGAGCCTATAAGATGGATGGTTTCCGCGATGGTAGTATCGACTCTCCAGGCACTCTATATGCCACATCTACAGACTATACCAATTGGAAATCAACCAATCGTGTAACCCTTGGTGTTGGTTATAGCGCTAAGAAATTCTTTATCGATTTAGCTTATCAACTTTCATCAACTTCGGGTGAGTATTATCCGTTCATGGCATATTATAGTGATAAGGAAAATGAAAGTAATGTGTCTCATGCAACAAAAGTAGATGTAGATCGCAATCAACTTCTGCTAACATTAGGATTTAAATTGTAATAAGAAGTAAAAAAAAGAAGATGTGTATTGCGGTATGGGGGATTTGCCGGAAATGGCGAGTCCCCCATATTTTTATCTATGAATTCTTTATATTGTCAAGAAACGAGAAAAGTTTGGCTATAAATCGAAAAAATTTCCAAAAATGTTTGGAGCATACTGGGAATATGCTTACCTTTGCAAATGCTACAGAGGTAAAGAGGCCTCTTAGCTTGAAAATAGATTAAAGTCAATAACTTTAAATAAGATTAGTTTTTTTAGTGGTTAATTTAGTTTTAGTAAGTATGTGAGATAGGGCGGGTCGTGAGGCTAGTCCTATTTTTTTTGCCTTTATTTTAAGCATTCCTTTTGTCGATATTATCGCCTCGAATCATCTTCATTTTCTATATCAAAGATGTTTATGACAGATGATTTGGTATGGAACATATCTTTCCGGTTGAAGACAAGGGAGTACAATATTGGGAAGATATAACAAAACATTGGATAAACGCGAAAGAATATTGAGAGGAAAGGAGGAAAAGACAAGGCGCAGAAGCAAGAAAAACATAAGAAACACACCCCCAATAAGAGTATTAAATCAAGCATAAATAGAAATATATTTCTATTTTTTTCGAGAAATCAGAATTTTGTGGTAACTTTGCAGCCTTAAAATAAGGTTTATAGATTGGGGATAATCATGTCGACGCAAAGTTTAAAAGGACAACTCAGGAAATTAACATTACCCGTATTCATCGAGATTGCTCTCGTGATGCTTCTCGGAGCCGTAGATACCGTAATGTTGAGCAGATATAGTGATAATAGTGTAGCAGCAGTAGGACTGGACAACCAGCTGTTGTCGCTCATATTCCTCGTGTATCAGTTTTTCTCCATGGGAGCTGCCATCCTTTGTGCACAATATATTGGTGGACGACTAGAGAAGCGACTTGTCCAGGTGGTAGGGGTCGCCTTGATCGTCAACCTACTGGTAGGAGCCAGCGTGAGCGTCGTACTCTATTTGATGGCAGAACCCATCTTGCATTTTATGGGACTACGTCCGGAGCTGATGGGAGACGGATTGGTATACCTAAAGATTACAGGATCGATGTCCTTCTTCCAGGCCTTGTCGCTCACGTTCTCAGCCTCGCTTCGTAGCGCAGGTAAGGTGATCTATCCCATGTCGGTAACAGGAATCGTAAACATCCTGAATATCGTCGGCAACTATGTATTGATCTTCGGAAAATTCGGATTTCCACAGCTAGGAGTAGAAGGAGCAGCCCTCTCAACGGCTGTGAGTAGAGGAGTAGCCATGTTGTTGCTCTGTATCATCCACTTCCGAGTTCATATCAAGAAGTTCCCGATGAAATATTTCCGTCCATTCCCATGGAGCGAATTCCGCAACCTACTTCATATCGGTATACCGGCTATGAGCGAAGAACTATCATACTGCCTTTCACAGGTAGCGATAACATATTTCATCAATCGCATAGGCAACGAGGCTTTGGCAGCTCGAACCTATTGCGTGAATATGATCATGTTCACCTATCTGTTCTGCGTGAGCATCACACAAGCCGGAGACATCCTTGTGGGCCACTTGGTAGGGCGTTTGCGACATCATGCCGCCTTTGTGTTGGGCAACTACTTCTATCGACGGGCCTTGGTGGTAACCTTGTCGGCATCCTTAGTCCTCGTCATATTGGGTAAACCCATCCTAAGTCTGCTCACAGACAATCCCGAGATCATCACCATGGGCTTCTGGGTATTGGTGGTAGACCTCTTCTTGGAATACGGTCGCGTCTCCAACATTTTCGCTTGCGGAACCCTACGGGCTACAGGAGATGCCGTCTATCCCGTCATCATCGGCGTCATCTTCCAATGGAGCATAGCCGTAGGATTGAGCTATATCATCGGAATACCTTTGGGCTATGGTCTTATCGGAATGTGGGTAGGATTCGCGCTCGACGAGAACATCCGAGGCATCATTCTGAAGAGACGATGGCGCTCCTTGAAATGGCAGACCAAAGGATTTGTAAAAGCATAAGTAAGAAAGTAGATAAAAATAAATATGATATCAGGAATGGAACGCGGTATGCAAAGACGTACCGAACTCCTTTTAGGAGAGGATAATCTAAAAAGAATCAACGAAGCCCGAGTACTCATCTTCGGATTAGGTGGCGTGGGCTCATGGTGTGCCGAGAGTCTTGTACGTAGCGGCATCAGAAAGATGACCATCGTAGATTCCGACCGAGTATGCATAACCAATTGTAACCGTCAGCTGATGGCTACAAGCAAAACCGTAGGACAAGTAAAGGTAGAGGCCTTAAAAGAACGTCTACTGGAAATCAATCCGAAAGCAGAAATCGAGGCCTTACAGAAGATTTATGAACCGGAAAGCGCAGACTCCTTCCACATGGAAGACTATGATGTTATCGTGGATGCTATCGACTCATTAAGCGAGAAAGCCGATTTGATACTTCGCGCTACTAGTCTGCCAAAGCATATACTCTTTGTATCCTCGATGGGAGCAGCCTTGCGAATAGATCCATTCCAAGTACGTAAGGCCGAGTTCTGGAAGGTGAAAGGCGACCCTTTGGCCCGCGCATTACGTAAGAAGTTTAAAAAGCAAGGCAAGCATCCGGGCCGAAAGTTCTATTGCGTCTATAGCGAAGAGAAACCTATGCAAAATATGGGAGTGAACCATTCATGCGGGACATCTGCTTGTATGTGTCCTAAAGCCAAACTCCTAAGTGGTGACCGAGAGAAAGGAACGGCCGTATTTGATGCTCCGGGCGACCAAAGATTAGTAGAGCATGAATGGTGTTCTTCTAAGGCGCAGATCAACGGTTCGCTATGCCATATTACAGCCATCTTCGGTATGGCGATAACAGGTATCGTTATCGGTTCGCTTGTAGATACAAATCCAAAAGAAGAGAAATAAAAAAAATCAGCTATTACCCATTCGCGGGTGGTAGCTGATTTCTATTTTGTACATTTGCAAAACGCTTGAGTTTACGTTTTTACGTTTTTACATTTTTACCTTTTCTTCGGAAGAGCCAAGTTTAGGATGATGCCGACGACGGCAGAGAGACCGATACCCGATATTGCGAAATTGCCCGATGATAGTACGGCCCCACCCAAACCCATGGTGAGCATGACCGAACTGATGATTACATTCCTTGTCTCGTTCAAATCCACCTTGTTGCGTACAAACGTCTGGATACCCACATTAGCGATTGTTCCGAAGAGCAACAACATGATGCCTCCCAATACGGCTTGAGGAATACTTTGGAGCAAAGCGCTAAGTTTGCCGATGACAGAGAATACGATGGCCGTAGCCGCAGAGATGCGGATGACGCGCGGACTCGTGATCTTCGTAATCGACATAGCTCCTGTAACCTCAGAATAGGTAGTTTCAGGAGGACCGCCCAAGAAGGCTGAAGCCAAACAAGCAAGTCCGTCGCCCAACATGGTTCGATGAAGTCCGGGGTCTTTTACGAAATCCTTCTCGGCAACAGCCCCTACGGTATACACGTCTCCGATATGCTCGATGACAGGAGCTATCGCCACAGGAATCATATATAAGAATGGAGCCCATTCAAAATACATTATCGTGTCGAGACGGAATGGTATCGAGAACCACGACGCCTCCGCTACCATACTGAGGTCTACCTTCCCCATGGCGAGGGCCACGATGAATCCCACCACGACGCCTCCGATGATAGGGACGAGCTTCAAAAGTCCCTTGCCCAACGTGAGGATGAGGATAGCCGTAAGTAGCGATACGAAGGCCAATATCCAATCCGTCTTGGCCATATCCACAGCACTCCCCGAGAGCGAAAGACCGATGAGGATGATGACAGGTCCGATGACGACAGGAGGAAAGAGTTTGTCGAGCAACCTGCGACCTTGCCATTTCACGAGGATACTCATCACGAAATATACCAAGGTCACGCCCACGAGTCCTGCTATAGCCCCTTGGAGCCCCCAATGTTTGCTGGCTGCGATGATGGGAGCGATAAAGGCAAAGGATGAGCCTAAGAAGATAGGTACCTTACCACCCGTCACAAAATGGAAGATGAAAGTGCCTATACCGGCTGTAAACAGAGCCGTAGCCGGCGACAGACCAATAAGTAACGGTACTAGAACGGTAGCTCCGAAGGCTACGAAGAGAAATTGAACTCCCACGATGGTACTCTTGAAAGGAGATAATTCTGTGGAAGGAGAATTACTTGTTTTCTTCATTTCTTTAATGCTTTCTATAGTTCTAGATTGCAAAGTTACGAATTATTTGTTGATTTTTGGTATCTTTGCAGAAGATATCAATATCATGATGAAGAAAAAGTGGTTGATAGCGATAATCATACTTCTGGTATTAGCGGTTTATGCTTACATAGATCCCTCGGAATGTATGTGGATGCCCCAATGTCCTTTTCGGAGGATTACGGGGTGGAGCTGTCCATTTTGCGGTAGCCAACGTTTCGTCCACGATTTCCTTTGTGGTCGTCCTCTACGTGCCTTCGCCCACAACTACTATCTTGTCTTAGCTTTACCATATCTCATGCTCGTCATCTTGCGTATCATGATGCCCCTAGGCAGATGGCGACGACGGATAGGTAGAGTGGTGGAGAATCGTATGATTATCGCTTTCTATCTAATAACGATGGTAGCATGGCTCTTTATTCGAAATATTTTGTATCTTTGCACAAATTGAACATAAAAAATCAAAGACTATAATGAAAAAGACAATCTTAGCCTTAGTGTTGATGCTTATGGCTTGGCAAACTCAGGCTCAGGTGAAGCGAGAATTTCGTGGAGCCTGGATTCAGAATGTGAACGGACAATTCCAAGGCCAATCGCGTGATCAGATTCAGAAGACCCTTACTTACCAGCTCGATGAGTTGCAGAAGGATGGGGTGAACGCTATCATCTTCCAAGTACGTACGGAATGTGATGCCTTCTATCCGAGCAAACTGGAACCTTGGAGTCGATTCCTTACCGGTCAACAAGGTAAGGCTCCCGTACCTTATTGGGACCCGCTACAATGGATGATCGAGGAATGCCACAAGAGGGGTATGGAGTTGCATGCGTGGATCAATCCTTTCCGCGCCAAGACCAAGACAACAAATGCCTTGGCCAACAATCATGTTGCGATAACTCGTCCTCAAAGTGTTTTCGCTTACGATGGACTCTATATCTTGAATCCTGCCTTACAGGAAAATCGAGATTATATCTGTCGGGTGATAAGCGATATCGTGAGCAGATATGATATCGACGGTTTGCACATGGATGATTATTTCTATCCTTATCCGGCTCCCGGACAGGTTATCCCCGACGAGGCCCAGTTCCGTTGCGATCCTCATGGCTTTGGTAATATCGGGGATTGGCGTCGAGACAACGTAGATGTGTTCATCAAACAGGCTTCCGAGACGATACATCGACTGAAACCTTGGGTGAAGTTTGGTATTAGTCCTTTTGGTATCTATCGCAACAAGAGGAATGACCCTAACGGTTCTGATACCAAGGGCTTGCAGAATTATGACGATTTGTATGCCGACGTGCTCAAATGGGTAAACAACGGATGGATTGATTATTGTGTCCCTCAGTTGTATTGGCAGATCGGGCATCCTACGGCTGATTATGCTACGTTGATAAATTGGTGGAATAGGCATGCGGCTAATCGTCCGCTCTATATCGGAGAGGATGTGGAGCGTACCGTAAAATATGCTGACCCGAAGAATCCGCAAAGTCATCAACTTCCGGCCAAGCATCGTCTGCATAAGCAGATGAGAAATGTCAAGGGTAGCGTGTTGTGGTATGCAAAGGCTGCCGTAGACAATCCGGGCAACTATGGTACGGTTCTCCGAGAGGATTATTGGAGATATCCGGCTCTTACTCCGGAGATGCCGTTCCTCGACGACAAGGCTCCTAAAGCTCCTAAAAGTCTGAAGATGGTATGGACGAGTGATGGCCCTATGCTGTTCTGGAAGGCGCCTAAAGCGAAGAAGTGGGGCGATGAGGTCAACAAGTATGTGGTTTATCGATTCGCTAAGGGGGAGAAGGTCGACCTCGAAAATCCTTCTAAAATCGTGAAGATTACTTATGATATTCCCGTAAAACTGCCGTATGTGGATGGCAAGACTAAATACACTTATGTGGTAACGGCCCTCGATCGTGTGGGAAATGAGAGCAAGGGGAAAAAGAAAACCTTGAAGTTGTAATATGAAACGCCCGAAGGTTAAAATTACGGTTGTTGACCGCAAAGGACCGCGCCATTGTCATCATGCACATCAGGTCGGAGATGTTTTCGACTTTGATGTGGATCGTGGCAAACTCTGTCCGATGGCGGCTCATGTTGCTTTCCCGTATGTTGACATCTTGCGATATGGTGGTTCGATACCGGGAATGGTAGACAATAGCATCTGTATCTGTTGTCCGGATGTTGATGTCATCAACGTTTTCAAAATAGAACTTGTCGACGAATAATCCTTTTGAGGAAACATCATAGAAAAATCCTCATCATCCAATATCGGGTGATGAGGATTTTGCTTTTATTTCGCTTTCAAGGAAGCAAGTCTTAGAACTGGCTCCAGTCGATATTTCTGATGATAGAGAGCGCCTTCTTCCAGTCGCAATCGAGCGCGAAGCGAACAGGATAGTCGCTACGGTCTACATACGATCTCACGAGTTCGGCATCCTTATCGTTGAAGAGAGGACAATCCAAGGTTGCCTTGATGAAATAAGAGTTCACCACAGCCTTATCCTTGCAATCCTTCATACGACTCTGGTAGGCTGCGATATATTGGTTCATCGCCAAACTCTGTTCGTTGAGCAACTTGATGCGGTCGTTATACAACTTTAGGTCGTTGGGGTTCGAGAGGATATCTCCAGCCACGCGCGAACGCATATAGGTAAGTTCGTCTACCTTGAAGGCCGCGATTCTGCGTGTCTCCAAACTCTGGGTAGAGTCTTTGCAGATTGCGGTATTTGTCTTCATCAACTCCTTGAGTACATCCTGCGCTTGGGCAGGCATACTCAGCATAAATGCTGCTATGGCAGCCATCATGATTTTCTTCATATTTCTCTAATTTAAGTTTCTATATTAGGCGTGTCGGAGCAAATAGATGCTGTGGTCGATACACGCGGGTAATTCTTCTTTGTAATGGGTCACCATGATCATGGTCTTGTTGTCGCGCTTGCAGAATGTCTCTATCACATCCTTCACCAGTCGACGGTTTCTGTTGTCAAGACCATGGAGTGGTTCGTCGAGGATCAATAGCTCTGGATCTTTGACGAAGGCACGTGCCAAAAGGATTAATCTCTGTTCGCCACTCGACAATTTCAAGAAGGTGCGATTCTCCAATTCGTCCAATCCGAAGATATGCATCCAAAATTTGCATTTCTCCAAGTCGTCACCCGTAGGTTTCACGTAGAGGCCCACGCTATCCTTGAGACCGCTTGCGACGATACGGATGGCGGAAATGTCTCGTTGGTAGGCTCGATGCAATTCAGGCGATACATAACCGATATGCTTCTTGATGTCCCAGATGCTCTCGCCACTACCACGACTGTTGCCAAAGAGCGCGATATCACAGGCATAACTCTGTGGGTTGTCGGCACACACCAAACTGAGTAGGGTCGACTTGCCTGCACCATTCTGTCCGCTAAGTGCCCATCTTTCTCCATTCATTACCGTCCAGTCGAGTTCCTTGAGAATCGTACGCTTGCCGTAGCGTATGCTCACCTTGTTCATCTTCACCACCTCTTGTGTGTGATATTCTTCTGTCTTGTAGGGCAGGTCGATGATCGCTTGGGCGCGTTCCTCATCGAGGACGTGAGCGGGTATGGGTGGCAGATTTTCTAGATATTCTTCGCGGGTAACCTTCGGCAATACCACCATATCCTTCACTTCCACGATATGTGTGATGAAGTCTGGTATGTCGTCGGTCTTGGAGAGTACCAGGATGATCTGTAGGGCTCGTTCTGTCGAGAGTACGTGTAGCAATTCTTTCAACTGGTCGCGCGTCTCCGCATCCAGTCCGATAAACGGGTTATCCATGATCAGCACGCGAGGGTCGGCAAAGAGGGTACTAGCCAACTTGAATTTGCGTAGTTCTCCACTAGAGAGCAAGATGATATATTTGTCCAGCAGATGCTCCATGTGGAAGAGTTCGTAGATATGTTTCTGCATCTGTCGACGCTCAGGGGTATCCTTGCCAGCGAGAGCGAATGCTTCTTCGAGTTTAGCCCCCACAGTAGGCGTATTTTCATCAATTTCCTGTTGATTCCACCTCTGTTGCAAATAGTATGTACGGTCATTATCTCCGCCATACGAATCGCGGAAGGTGATATATCGTATATTGTCGCTCACCATTTCTTTGTCGCTTGGTGAGAAATCATATTCCGGGTCGTGCATGAGCAAAGGATGACGCCCCACGATCATGTCGACGAACATCGACTTGCCACATCCGTTGCGTCCCACGATAGCGATATGTTCGCCATCACAAAGTTCAAAGTTTACAGGCTCCGCCATGCGCCATTGTGGCATACGAGCCACACCATTTTCAATCTTGATAATTCTCTGCATCTCTCTTATATCATTTGATTCGTTCTTTGTTTCTGTTCACAAAATCTTTCCACGAACCATAATGTTTGGCGCCTGTCTCCGGTCTTCCCATCTGCAAAAAATGACAATAGGCTGCTCCTAAGGCGTCGGTAGCATCCATAAACTTTGGCATGTCGTCATCGCAGATGTTGAGCAACCTTTGTAGCATGTTGGCCACCTGTTCCTTGGAGGCTTGTCCTTGTCCTGTGATGGCCATCTTGATCTTTAATGGAGCATATTCATGTATCGGTACATCATGATGGATGGCGGCCGCTATGGCCACACCTTGTGCGCGACCGAGCTTGAGCATCGACTGCACATTCTTGCCAAAGAAGGGGGCTTCGATGGCCATCTCGTCGGGCAGATATTCGTCGATGATACCTGTGACGCGCTCAAAGATCTTTCCCAACCGGAGGTATGGGTCGCTCTCTCTGCGCATATCGATGACTCCCATCACCACGAGATTGGCCTTGTTGCCTACAACTCTGAGCACGCCATATCCCATGACGTTCGTACCGGGGTCGATACCTAATATAATTTTTTCTGGAATATCTTTTCGCATATTTCTGAAATCGCCGTCTATCGATCCATATAAGGATTGGTTGCAAGTTCGTTGCCCATGGTCGTCTGCTGTCCATGTCCTGGGAATATGCGAGTCTCGTCGGGCAGCTGACCGAGCTGGCGAAGGCTCTGGATAATGAGGAATTGGTTGCCGCCGATGAAGTCGGTACGACCGATGGAACCGCAAAATAGGGTGTCGCCGGAGAATAGGATGTTCTCTTCCTTGCAATAATAGCACACGCCACCAGGGCTATGGCCCGGAGTGGTAATGACGCTAAATTCATGGTTGCCGAACTTCACGCTATCGCCATCCTCTAGGTAGTTGGCTGCCGCAGGATATTCGTTGTCGATATCTAGGTTGAAGAGCATCTTGGCCTGACCTTTGAGGTCTTTCATCAACTCTTCGTCACGATCGTTATATTCCGGACGGAGCTGGAACTCGTGATAGATGGTATCGTTACCGAAGTTATGGTCCACATGGCCATGTGTAGCGAGCAGATGCTTCGGTTTCAGATTATTCTGGCGAATATAGTCGACGATAGCTTGTCGCTCCTCCTCATAATAGGCGCCACAGTCGATGATGACGCATTCCTTGGTATCATCATTCACCACGTAGCAATTTTCAGAGATCATGTTCACCTGAAATCTTTCGATATGTATCATAATATACTTATAATCTAAAAGTTACACGTGTCCCGATAAACTTATCGTTTTGTCGAAGGCACATAGATTAGTTTCTTATCCTCCTTGAACCAAGGTTCGTCAAACCATGTACTCAAGTCGGTCACCTCTACGATTTTCTCGTAAGGTTTAAGTTCTGCCTCTAGGTCGCCACCCTTCAAGCATAGCAATCCGTTAGGCAAAGCATTTTGCTGTTTCTTGGCGAAGTTCTTGCGGATAATCTTCATCAGGTCGGGTAGAGGCATTACTGCACGACTCACCACGAAATCATATTCACCTTTTTCTTCCTCGCCACGCAGGTGTACAGCTTCCACATTCTTCAGTCCGATGGCCTGTGCCACCTCCGTTGCCACGCGAATCTTCTTGCCTGTACCATCGATGAGACGGAAACTAACTTCCGGGAATAGGATGGCGAGAGGGATGCCTGGGAAACCGCCACCTGTACCGAAGTCGAGCACTCGTGTGCCTGGGGCAAAATGGATAGCCTTGGCGATGGCCAGAGAATGAAGGATATGGTGCTCGTACAGGTTGTCGATATCTTTGCGCGAGATGACGTTGATTTTCGCATTCCAGTCACGATACAGAGCGTCGAGGGCATCAAACTGTCGTTTCTGTTCTTCGCTTAGGTGTGTGAAATATTTCTCTATTATTTGTGCCATGTTATCTCTTATTATTCAATTTTTGGCAAAGGTATGAAAAATAGCTGAATTATCAGCCCATTTATAGAGAATTAACGATTTCCTCCCTTTGTTATAGGGACGGGCACGTCCTTCGGGGTGCACTCTCTTTGGGTGTGTCGTCTATGCCGAGGATCTGCATAAATACAATCCCATCGTTTTACGTTTTTACCTTTTACGTTTTTGCGAGAGTATGCGTGCACGAGCCTACGCTCTTCTTGAATTGCTCCATCGCTTCATGATCTATTCTTCTGTTGGATATAAGCCACATTGGTCAGGAAGGTGATAGTAGCGTGGAGGGGGGGGGAGCATCTCCATGGCGTGTTGCATTTTTTTAGGGTCTTTCTTTTTTTGCTTCTTCGGGATGATGATGCAAAGATACATCGATTTTCTGAAACTACCAAATGTTTTGTCGATTATTTTTATTAAAGTTTATACGGATTAAGAGAAAATATATATAGGCAGTTATTTACCTATGGAATCCAAGGAGAGTTGACCCCTAAGGAAAAGCGTGAAGCCACTACCCCAAGATGAAAACGTAAAATGTAAAAACGTAAAAACGTAAAACGATGGGATTGTACATGTGCACACATCCCATCACCTCCACCCGAACTCATCCCGAACACATCCCCATCATATCTGCCCTAAACTGACCCCTAAAGAAAAGCGTGATGCCTCTTCTCCTCTATGAGGCTCCATACTGCGATTCCTAATCTAAGGATCTATATCAGATAGAATAATTTAATATATATATTATAAT
>Ga0256405_10004359_pt1 | contig 26680 bp, 21 predicted proteins | sample RumenRJG_02DNA_FD_189096 | JGI IMG/M metagenome (GOLD analysis project Ga0256405, IMG submission 189096) | Bovine rumen microbial communities from Lethbridge, Alberta, Canada - RJG_02 | ecosystem: Host-associated > Mammals > Digestive system > Stomach > Rumen | place: Canada: Alberta... | reverse complement strand
TTGCTTAGCTCCATAAAGGTACTTCCTTTTTTCATATCCACAAGGCGCCATCCTCATGGCGACGGCACGGCGCCAACTCTGTTATTTTTACATTCGTTCCGGTAATCGCCGGTTCGGTACTATTTATCTTCGTAGTGTCCGTATGCGGACAGGACATCCACTTTTACGATAGTCTCTTCTATTTCATATACCAATCTATGCTTCTGGGAGATGCGCCTGGACCATGGCCCGCTCTGCCTCCGGAGAGGGGCTCAGGCTTTCCTGTCCCAGTTCTGGGGTGTTCCTGAAGTTCTGTCAGTAACTTGCCTGCTTTTTTGAAAGCGGCAGGTTCAGATTTTTCAGTTTTGACAATTCCTCTATCGCTTGAGGTGCAAAAACGAGCGTGTACATTAAAGATTAGCCAATAAAGAATCCAACTCCTCTTTCCCAGATACCGAGGTGCCCTTACCTTCGGCAATACTCTTGCGAGCCTCATCAATGCGCGCAAAGAACTCCTTCTTGCTGATAAGGCTGTCATCTTCAGTTATTGGCACAATCTTGAAACTGCCTGTGCGGGACGTCAAGATTACGCTCTCCCCACCGGCGGCCAGTCCAAGATACTTGCTTTGATTTGCCCTGAGCTTGCCATAAACTTGAAGGTCTGGCAATAAATTGAGAAAGTGTTGGCTGCAGGGCTAAAGTTGCGGTTCGAAGTCGTAGTAGCCGTCGGGCTCCAGGGAAGGCTCGCTGCTTATGGGGTAATGGCTGGCAACATAGGAGTCCCACCAGAATTCATCAAAAGATTCCTGAATGTAAGGGTCTCCGCAGGGAAGGAAGTTGGGCCACATGATCTTGAATGCTTTCCCGGGGGTATCCTTAAACATACGCGTTCCGGTGCGCTTGTTTACGTAATTGAAGGACAGGCCGTAGGTTTCGCCGGGCTGGAATACGCCAAAGCCAAACGTCCCACCGCCGACGACTTCTTCTGTACTGCCGGCAGGAATGCTTAGGATAGTGTATTCTCCAATCTTTTGGAACTTCAGCCAATCCACGTCGTCCGCATTTCCCTTCAGACAGCCGGCATAGGCAATATCGTCCCACTCTCCGTTATGGGATACACCGGTATATACCACCAGCACAAACTCCCAGGGATCCAGCGTGGGCTTGTCAGACGCGGCCGCACACTTATATCCGTCAATAGCGGTGAAAATTTGCTTGCCCCCCACCCAGTTGGGAACGCTGTAAGGTTGAATCCATTTATAGCAGGTGTAGTACTTGTATTCATGTTGGGTTTCTGGATTATAGCCCGTATGCTGCACTCTGTAAATGGAACCTCTCCAATTGGTATAGGGCCCAATCAGCCCTCCGCTCTCTCTGACGGAAGGGAACAGATAGCGCTCCCAGATGGGCTCGAATTCCACCTCCGGGGCATAGTCGTCCCATTTGTTGGAGAAGATGCCCCCCAACGAAGCCGTTACCGGCGTGAATTTCAGGCCGGGCGTAAGCTCCAGCTTTCCGTAGGCCCCGTCATCCGAACTGACTCCGGCCTTGAGGGCGAACGTGAGGTTGAAATCCGTGGCAAGGCCCACACTGAGGAGACCATACAGGCTGATTCTGGGGGTAGCCGTGAGGGTGGCTGTGGCCGATAAACTGCCCTCAAGCGAAGCGCCCAGTTCCGGACTGAAGCCGTTATCTCCCGGGGGCTGGGCTTCATTGTGGCGGAAGGTGAAGCCCTGCTCACTGTATGAGAAGCCGTAGGTGCCCAGGTCGAAGCTCTTACTCATGGTAGCTTTGAGCTCGATGGAACCGCCCACGCTTACACCGGCACTGATATCCAGCTCCGGAATAAGGATAACACCCGGCGCGATGGGAATGCCGGGGTAGAATTCCAGCGTTATAAGATGCACGTCCTTGCCGGTGGAGCCTTCGGCCTTGATGGAAAATTCGGCCCCCAGTTCAAGCGAGGGATTGAAGGAAAAGCCCATATACCAGAGCTTTCCTTCGTCCACGCGCATGGCCATCCGCATGCTCACGGACAAAGTGGCGCTTAGGGAGGCCGAGCAGTTGTCTCCCGAATGGGAGATGGAAAGTGGGGGAGAGCTGATGGTCTTGTTCATGGATACCCCGGTTTTTCTCATCGCCGTTTGCATGGCACTCTGGTCAAATACAATCTCTCCCCGGGCGTTGCGGGAGAAGGGGATGGAATTACCTTCCGCATCTTTTATGGCACTCAGATACTTGGAAAGGTCTAAATCCAGCCCATTCTCCGGATTTTCTTTCCCATCCTCTCCGTACAGTTCACCGCCCACTTCCAGTTTCTTGTAGGCGGCAAAGGGGTTGTTGGTAGGGACGGCATACACGTAGGCGTGGTTTTCATCCCCGTAGGGGTCTCTGACCTCCTTGACTTTGAGAATTCCGCCTGAAGGAAGATCATCGGTGGCATCAAACACCAGCCAGTTTCCCACTTCCATCTTGATGTCCCGCGGGACCAGCATCTCTATGGCCGGAAGATAGATGGGAACCCCGTTATAAGTTGCCGTTTCGCTGCCGTCGTCCGAGGTGACGTGCACTTTTTCGACGGTAAGGAACTTTACCCTGCGAAGCAGCTCCGGTGTCATCATGAGGGCTCCGTCCTGGAAGGTGGCGGCCGATGGCAGTTCGTAATCCCTATTGGGAACATCTCCCACCGGATAAACGACGTTGCGCTCAAACGAGACGCCGCCTATCGTTCCGGTTGTGCGCACAATACGTTCCTCATCTGTGGTCACAAAGTCAATCTCTACACCTTGGGGATAAGATCGGGCCGGTATCATGATATAGAAACGCGCAGTTTCACCGGCATTTACCTTGAGTTTTTCTTCTTCACAGTTCAAGGTAATGACTTTCTCTGTACCGCACACAACGGCAATGGGGGCTTCTCCGGAGCTAATTGTTACTGTTCCTGCTACGGCCGCTCCGCTGAGGTCACGGAATTCCACTTTCTCCAAAACAACGTCCTTATCAAACGTCTGGCCGACTTTCAGGACAGATAGGGTATTGCGGAACGAAACCCCGCCGGTTGCGTTGCCGCTACCCACCATCAGGTTAGCGGCAGGGTCCGGCTGGGAGACGCCATCTACCTTGGCGTACTTCTGAATGGCAGGGAGGGTCATAGTTACCTTGCCGTCACTCACGCTTGCATTCTCCTGCCAGGGAGAAAAAGCCGTAAGCTGGCCGGAAGGGACGGCTTCGTCACTATGGAAAACAGCCGTTTTCCCATCATTAAGGATATCCGAATCTCTTACAGAAAAAACTTGCACCTGACCGTCGGTGCCAGCTACGCCGATATGGTCATCGGCCTGCCAGAAAGATTCCATCCTCACGCCTGGGTTGTCCAGGAGGATGGCTTTTGTGTCTGTATGGGAAGAGACGATAGTGGCAACCAGCCCGTTATCTTCAGAGAAGGATTCGGGCTGCAGGTTCTCTCTGGTGCAGGCCAGGGCTACAATAATGGTAGCACCTCCGATAATATACTTTTTCATACGCGTTTAATCCCAATCTTGTTTGTCACCATACTCATAGTCTTCTCCGGAAAGGTCCGGGTCTCCGTCGCTGAAGTTTATCTTGACGGTCTTGTTCCAGTAAATGGTTTCCAGATCTTCTTCCGACCATGCTGCGCTGTAAAGGGTGACGCTGCCCGTGCGGACCTGGGTGTCCCCCTCCTGTTTTGGCGTTGCCCGCACCCTAAGGGTCATACGGTCCGGTTGTTCTGCAGTAAACCAGTCGCTGTCGCTTTTCACTTTCCATTGATAGAAATTGGTGAAGATGAAAATATCCAGCGGAGTTCCTGACGGAGGGAGTTGGAACTGATTCCTGTAATATAGCGTATTGAGTTCCGTGTCGCTTTCCTGAGCCAAAGTAAAGCTCACGTCGGAAAGCTTGGACGACTTTATGCTCACCTTGCAGGAACGTGGGTATAAATACTCGTATTGCTCCCCGTACGGATCCACTTCCATACGGATCAGGCTTCCGTCCCAATATACCTTGCACCATGTTTCGTTCCCGCCTTCCAGGCTCCATTCATCTGGCTTAAGGGAAGTACTTACCATCAGTTCCTGCCGGCCACCTTCCCGTGACATCAGGACCAGGTCTGTTTCTTTTCCGGACAGGTTCTTCAGAATGAAGTAATCCTGTGTTGGCGAGGGGGCGCACCCCTGCTGATTCACATTTACGGTTTTCTTGATACTTTCGGCCCGAAGGGTAATAACTGACGAGCGTTCACTCTGGTCTGGGTTTTCGTCCACCAGGAAGTGAATGGTCGCTGCAGAGGCCGATGCCTTGCCGGAAGTCTCTGTCAGATGCACCCAGGAGTCGTCAGATACGGAAGCGGTCCAGTCCCGGTTGGATGTGAAAGAAACTGTATACGTCCCGCCATCGGCCGGAACGACAATGTCGGATTTTTCCAATACAATTGCAGGATCTTCTTCATTCCCGCCGCCGGAAGGGGATACCGAACCATGGTCGGTTGCTACTTTTCCGCAGGAAGAGAATAGCGCCGCTATGCAAAGCAGAGTAGCAAAAAGGTTAGTAACAGGCTTAATCATTTCAATAAAAATTGATTAATTGTGAATCGCATATATTGGCCGGAATAGCAAAAACAACGTTCAGGTGGTCTTTTCTGGACCAAAAGTACAGCCATTCCCAGCACCCCCACTGCCAAATATGAGAAACCTTACTGCCAAATCTTTAAATTTAAAACGAGGAGCACATCAATGGAGCGCATGTCTATTACACGGGCTTTCTTCAGTGGCTGGAATTTGCTATCTTTGTGGTAGTGATTGTCAGGCTGCTCATACCGCTTATCGCCCTTCTGGCAAACGCTACTTTGCAGAAACTGCAGGTGGAGCGCTTGCCAGATATGTCGGTACCCCGTTCGTTTCCCACGATGGTGGTTTCTCCGGACGGAAGCATCTGTGCCCTTGGCGGTTACACCACCGGGTTCGTGCCGCTCTCATCGGCCGAAGTCTTCCGTGACGGGAAATGGAGGGCGCTTCCACCGATGAACTATCCGCACGCCGGGGCTTTCTCGGTAACTCTGGACGATGGCCGCGTTATGGTTGGAGGCGGTAGCGCAGAGGCTTTCGGCATTGGCCAGACATTTGGCGTTGAGATGTTCAACCCCGTTTTGGAAACCTTTGATCCGCTTGGTATCATGCCAGGGAGGCGGGCGCTTTCATCGGCAGTTATGCTCAAGGACAGTACCGTGGTGGTGAGTGGTAACTGGTATGCGTCGGACAACATCGTCCTCTATACCGCCGATGGAGAATTCTCCATTTTTAAACCGGTTACCGAAGAACGTTCTGCGCCCCTTCTGTTCCCTACAGAGGACGGCGATGTCCTCGTTTTCGGCGGCACTGATACCCGCGGGGAGTATCTAAGTGGCTGGGTGGACTGCCTGAAAGGAGATTCGTTCAAGCCGGAGCTTTTTGAAGAGTATCTTCCGTATGTACTGCGTCCAGCTTCATCCAATGGGTACGCCCTGGGAGGCGGAAGCTATCTATTTCCGGTTATGCGGCGTTCCGACGGGCAAATTGCCATCGCCCGCGTGCAAGGGAAGGAATTCAGCCTGCTCCCCACCGACGAGCCTATTTCTATGGCACTCCCAGACAGTGCGCAGATCTATTGGGACCGGCTGCTGGTAGACCGCGCCCGTCGAAAGGCTTATATGACCGGTTTGTCTGAAGGACACGGCTGCGCGGTGCTCGTGGTTGATTATGACCAGGCCCTGGATGGCGGAGAGGCTAAGCTCTCCCTTCTGTTTGCTCCGGAGGAGGATGGCCCTTTTCCGTATGAATCCCGTTCGATCCTTCTTCGTCCCGGGCAGATTGCGCTTGTCGGCGGACGTATGGAGGATAACTTCCATCCGGTTTCATCTGCGTATATCTTGCATGTGGACGACTTTGAAGATGTTCCGGCCAGGAATGGCTTCCCGTGGCCTTGGCTACTTGTTTCCGGCTTTCTTGCCGGTCTTGTGCTGGTGCTTGTTGTTCGTCGTGGAAAGCCTGCCCCGGCCCCTGCAGAATCGCCACGGGTTGACCTTCTTTCCCGTATCGTCGCACTTATGGAAGAAGGCCGGCTCTACCTCCGTAAGGATCTCCGTCTGTCAGATGTGGCTGCAGAACTGGGCACCAATGCGACGTATGTATCGGCATGCCTGAACGGGCAGCTTGGACGGAGTTTCAGCGATTTTGTGGCGTCCTTCCGTGTGGAGCACGCTAAACGTCTGTTGCAGGAGCATCCCGATATGCCTCTGGGCCAGGTGGCCGACGAATCTGGTTTCCTCAGCGAGCGTTCTTTCTTCCGTAACTTCAAACTTATCACTGGAAAGACTCCCTCCGAATGGCGTTTGGGTTGAGTCACAAAGAAGGCAACATCGCACTCCTGCGTCTAAACCACCTGGGCGGCCAGTTGTTCTCACTTTCGTGCCTCGGGCAAACAGTGCTATGCCATCGTGGCAAAGCAATCCAGATAGCGGTTCGCGGAAAGAAGTTCTGGCAGATCTTTAGAGAGATATGCCTGGCAATACAGCTCACGGAAGCGGCAAAGCTCTTTCCGCATCGCACTCCTGGCTGCGGTAGATTCATTCAGACGGCCGTAACGGATTGTAAGGTCTATCAATTCTTGGAAACGGACAAAAGAACTCTCTGCACGGGACTCTTTACCGCTGGCCAACGCCTTATATACACGGGAAGTCTCACTGCCGATGTTTGCCATCTGCTGCGGGAATGACAATTCGGCCCATCGGCCATTTTCAAGCGATGCGTGTTGCATTATTCCGTGATGAATTTTGCGACAATAGACTTTATAGCCTCTCTGACTTCCGGATTCTGTATATCTCTGGAGGGGTTTCCTTGCCATGCACGGATGTTGATCAGGGAATCAAATTCTACGAAGTCTTCACCCTCTTCCTCAACCCACAAGTTGAAGCCCCAAAGGTCTTCCTGTGCCGACCCATTATCAAGTAACAATCTTTCCAGATCTGCATGCAGATCCGCATCGATGGCGAGAAGATTCATGCGTACATCTGCCACGCATTTTACCATGTCACCGAATGTGTTTTCGGCAATACGCTTAAGTTCCTCTCTGGATACGGGTTTTTGAAGAATCTGCATTTATATTCGTTTTTGACAAATATAGCGAAATCTGAACTGCCTACCAAATTTTCTGCAGATGGCGATAGTGTTCCCGTCTTGATTGGATTTCCAATAAGGTTACCAAAAGTGACCAAAATAGCGTTTGGAGAAAGGATAATATTTTTTTGTAGTTTTTCCTGAAGTTCGTTGTCTAACGGGTGAGAACGAAAAAGAAATGGAAACAAAAGAGCATAATTATACACAAATCGTTGAAGAGTATAAGCGGACAATCTTATACAGTCTGCTATATGGGATGATGGATTACCTTTTTGAATGCCAGAGACGTCTATGGTTTTTGAGTTGAGTGTGGATCTGAGTAAATATCAGGTCCACATTTTTTTTGATGATACACGTACGGAGTGAGGTCGCTGGAAAAGGGTTCTAAAAATGTGGTCAAGTGTGGCCGATTGTTGTAAGTTGTGGTCAAAGCGTGGTCAAGAAAACATAGAGGGAAGACTATTTATCTTCGTAGTGTCCGTATGCGGACAGAACATCCACTTTTACGATAGTCTCTTCTATTTCATATACCAATCTATGCTTCTGGGAGATGCGCCTGGACCATTGGCCCACTCTGCCTCCGTAGAGGGGCTCAGGCTTTCCTGTACCGGTTTTGGGGTGTTCCTGGAGTTCTGTCAGTAACTTTCCTGTTTTTTTGAAAGCGGCAGGTTCAGATTTTTTCAGTTTTGACAAATCCTCTATCGCTTGAGGTGCAAAAACGAGCGTGTATATTAAAGACTAGCCAATAAAGAATCCAACTCCTCTTTCCCAGATCCCGAGGTGCCCTTACCTTCGGCAATACTCTTGCGAGCCTCATTAATGCGCGCAAAGAACTCCTTCTTGCTGATAAGGCTGTCATCTTCAGTTATTGGCACAATCTTGAAACTGCCTGTGCGGGACGTCAAGATTACGCTCTCCCCACCGGCGGCCAGTCCAAGATACTTGCTTTGATTTGCCCTGAAATCACGTATGCTGACAACGGTCATAATTATATCTTTTTTGCAAATATAATGAATACCATTTTGGTATCCAAATTTAATGCAAGAAAAGTGCAACAACCAAAAGTGACCGAAAAATCTATCTGGTTATAGAGGGTCTTAAGAATAATGATTAACTTTGAGAGTTAGATAAATCGGAATTGGGCTGGGGTGCGGTTAGCTGGTCGGAAAAAATATCCAACTAACCGCACTGTGAATATGTGCTAAATTCCAATTCGGTCTCCCGGTTCTTTATCGGTCTTCCGGTTCTTTGGTCAGGAAGAAAATAGTTCAAGTGAAAGTGCTGTCATGGGTCCAAAGAATGGGACGATGACAGCAAATGCCGCCGTTGTCGTCCACAACCAGTATTTCCCCTTTTTTCGTTGCCGTGGTTTATTCCACCGGGAAGTTGAAGTAGCGGTCTGTGAAGGGCTCATCGCTTAAGGTGAAGTGCCACCACTCGGTGTCCAGGGGCTTGAAGCCGTGGCGGAGCATGGCGGCGCGGAGTATCATCCGGTTGGCAAACTGTTCCGGGGTAATGCTGCGGCCCGCGGGACTCTTGGCATTGTCTCCGGTGTATTCCCCGCTTTCCGGGTTGCCGCAGAAGTCCGGATGGCTTTCCGGGCCAAACCAGTCAAAGGTGCCGCCCATGTCCACTTCCTTCTCCGTGCGCATGTCAAACAGCGTCAAATCCACCGTGGAGCCGCGTGTGTGGCCGCTTTTGGCCATGATATACTCCTGGTCGAAGAGCACGCCCTTGTCCAGATCCGGATAGAAGTACGGTTTCATGCGGGTGTCGGGAAGGCTGGCGGCCCAGCGGACAAAATGGTCCACGCCGCACTGCGGACGGTAGGCGTCGTAAATTTTGAGCCGATATCCCTGCGCCTTTACGTCGTCACTGACCGCCTTCAAGGCCTCCGCAGCCTCCCTGGTGAGCAGCGCTGTAGGGGCCTTGTACCCGTCAATGCGCTCACCCACAAAGTTATACGTGCCAAAATAGCGGATTTCCAGAATGACGTCCGGCACCACATCTGTCACGGACACAAAATAATCGCGGCCGATGGAAAGGCGCTGGAACTCCTCCCGGGCCGCAGCCAGGTCGGCCTGGAATTCGGGGCTGGTCTGCAGGGCGGAAAAGCCGATGGCGGCCCCTGCGCGGGTAATATCCACGTCACTCTGCCAATGGCAGCCGGCGATGACACGGCTTTCGCCGCACTCCCAGGCGCGGGCGTAGATGGCTTCTGCTGCGTCCGGATTCACGGCAGCCAATACCAGTGCCGACAACCACGCGCGGAGCGTATGGCCGGAAGGATAACTGCCCTCCCCGCGGAGCTCATCGTCTTCGCCGGTAAGCGTACGCTCCTTGAAATACTCAAAGGGACGAATCCGGTGATAATGGGCCTTGGGCGCAACCCGCATGGGGCTTACCGTGGCAAGGCTGCGCACCGCCACATTCCAGATGGCCGGTGTGGCTTCTGCCGACAGGGGCATCCCGAAGGGAACCTCCAGGATAGCCATGAGGGCCTCGTCGGTCCAGCCGGCGTCCTGGACGGCCATGGCGGCGCGTTCTGCATTCTTCCGCTGCTGCTTGCCCCATTTGTAGCGCTGCTTGTCATATTGAAACGCAGGACTGTCCTTGTCCGGTGGCGCCGGAAGGCACTGAATCAGGTCCGGCATCTGGTCCACGGTAAAATACGGTTGTTGGGCGGAGGCCACCATGCCGCCCCAGAGGATAAGGATGGCCGATAACAGCCAAAGTTGATTTATCTTACGCATGACAATTTCCTTCAACTCGATTATAATGACAGGTCGTTCACGGATTCCATCTCCGAGGGCTTGGGCCAGTGGGCGTAGAGCCAGGCTTTCACGGCCTCCCAGGAGTAGTACGGGCCGCCTTCCAGTTCCAGGATGGGCGTTTCACACTCGTTCAGGAGGGGCTTTACCAGGACATCGCCCTTCTTGTTTTTGTAGAAGATGAGCTGGATGTTGGCGGCAAAAGGCGTGTAGCGCCAGCCGGGCCAGTACAGGCACTCTTCTGCGGTCATGCGCTCGGCGATGCCTTTCAGTCCCAGGCGGGAGCCCAGGGCCAGCAGGTGATAGTCGTGGCCGAAACGGAGGTCGGCGGCCGTTTCTCCGGTGGCGATGGCGGCATCGGCCCGTTCAATGATATCTTCGATGAGGGGATCCACCGAAGGCATGCGGTCGTCTCCGTATTCAATGGAGTTGCATTGGCGCAGGTAGAAGCTGAGCACGTGAATCTGGTTGTACGCCAGAAGGTCGTCGTCCGTGAACAGGCGGAACAGGTGGTCGCCAAGCTCGAAGGCGGCACAGCCCAGCGCCATGTCAAAGGTTTGCTGCATGATGTCCTTGGTACTGCCGGTTACGGAAGGGTCTGTGCGCAGGAATATGCGGCGCTGGAAATCCAGCGTGTCGGGGGTGTGCGCTTTCCGGCGTTGGCGAAGGAGGGCCTTCACCTCTTTTGTGACGGGCTTCGGGGAGTCGGTGCTCAGAATTTTCATGAGTTCCTCGCCGGTGTCCCAGCTTATCTCCAGGTCGCCCTGCCGGCTCAGCAATTCGCCGGTGAAAGCCGTCATGCTCACCAGCACGCGGGGCACGATGCTGGAGCGGGCCGTCACTTTTTTGCTTCCCTTTTTAAATACGCGCGCGTAGTGACTGTACATGCGTCCGGCTATTTGGCGGTGCTCCTGGACCCCGAGCGGAGTCAGGCGCCCGTCCATGTTGTCGTGCAGGGCAATGAGCCGGTCGATGGTCTCTTTGGCGCGCAGGCCCTCTTCCGTGAGCAGGCCGGCTTCGGCGGCCCGCTGGTACTTGGCCTGGATTTCCGCATAGTCCTTTTCGGCCCAGTTGCTGCGGGAGCCGTGGCGCCCGTAATGGCTGATATAGAAAGGTTTATATCCCTTGGGCGCAGGTGTTTGCGGTCCCGGGAGATACTCATACGGGTCCATGTTCATGCCTACGCGGTACAGGCGCTCGTGGAAATCTTGCAGCAGGGTTTCCTTTTTCGGAAAATCCTTGGCCCGGAGCGGGATGTCCTGTGCGTACAGGCATGCGCAGAGGGCAAGCAGAAGAAGGGAGAAGGTAAATTTTTTCATGTCCGTTATTTTTTGCGGATTAGGCAGCAAAGGCCCATAATGGTGAAGGCTGCATTGATCAACAGCAGCTCATAGCTAAAGTGGTAGCCGCCCAGCCAGCGCACGGAGTTCAGGTCCAGCACCAGGCACAGCAGGGGAGAAAGTACGGCCACAAGGGGAACCCATGCGTCCCGCACCGGCGCCTTGCAGCACAGGCCGAAGGCGAACAGGCCCAGGATGGGTCCATAGGTATAGCTGGCCAGGCGGTACACGGCGTCTATCACGGAGGTGCTGTTGAGGGCGTTGAACACCAGGATGCAGACTGTCATGAGAACGGCCATTCCCGTGTGAATCCAGCTGCGGTGACGGTCTTTTCCACCCAGAATGTCGATGGTAAACGACGTAGTTAAGGAGGTCAACGCACTTCCGCCGGCCGGAAAGCCCGCCATCACCAGCCCCACCACAAACAACGTGGCCACCAGGCCGGAAGCCGGCAGCAGACCGCTCCAGGCCACCGTTGGGAACAGTGCGTCGCCTTTGCCCGGTAGGCCGTGCAGGGACGCGAACTGATACAGATATACCCCCAGGAATAGGAACAGGGTGATGGTGACAATTTGCAGGAGCACGCTTACGATGAGGTTCTTCTGCGAGTCCCTCACGCTCTTGCAGGCCAGGGTGCGCTGCATCATGTCCTGGTCCATGCCTGTCATTGCCACTACGGTGAACAGGCCCCCCAGGAGCTGTTTCCAGAAATACTGCGGATGGTTCACGTCGTCAAAATAGAACACCCGCATGAGCGAAGTGTCCGGCCGGCCTACCTCCCGGGCGATAAGCACCAGGCAAAGGATGACCGCCACCAGCATGGACAGCGTTTTCACAATGTCCAGGCCGATGACCGCCTTTACGCCGCCGCGTACGGTGTACAGCCATTCCAGCAGCATCACCGCAAGCACCGTCACCCAGAAGGGAATGCCCGCCGGACCGGCCAGCAGCAGCTGCAGAGTGGCAATCATCAGGAACAGGCGCACGGCCGCTCCGAGGATTTTGGAGATGAAGAAAAACCACGCACCCGTCTTGTGGGAAGCCGTCCCGAAGCGCTGTTCCAGGTACTGATATACGGAAACTACATTGAGGCGGAAATACAGCGGCGTGAGCACGAAGGCAATCACCAGGTAGCCCAGGAAAAAGCCCACGCACATTTGCAGGTAACCAAAGCCGATGTTGCCTACCATGCCCGGAACCGACACGAACGTGACGCCAGACAGGCAACTGCCAATCATGGCGATAGCCACCTTCCACCAGGCGGTGGACCGGGTCGCGTAAAAATCTTTAGCCATTGTTCTTTAAACTGTCTTTATAGGCACGGCCCACCGGCAGCGGCTCCTCCAGCCCCATGAGCTTGACAGCCACCGTAGAGCGCTTTTCTATGCGCCACAGCGGGACTATATAGGAGCGGTGGATACGCACGAAGGCTCCCTCCGGCAGCAGGGGCAGTACGTCCTTCAGCGGAATCTTGGACACAATGTCCTCCCGGTGGTCCAGATGAAAACAGGCGTAGTTGTTGCGTCCTTCAATATATTGAATGGCCGATACCGGGATGTGCTGGGTCTTGTATCCCGCTTTCACCTGGATTTCCTCGCCGGTTTCCGCTTCCGCACGCCGGCTCTCCAACGCTTCGCGGGCGTTGTCCACGGCCTTTTCCACTTCTTTGGCCTCCTGCAAATCTTTTATTTGGGCCAGCAGAAGACCGGTGGGCAATCCATAGGATAGCACGGCGATGAGCAGAATCCACATGGCCCGCTGGTGCAGGGCCAGCGTGACCCCGTCCGTCGCGGTTTCCGGAAAGTCCACCTGCGTGAGGGTCATCAGGAAGGTGACGGAAACCAGAAGAAACAGGACGGTGCCCGCATTGATGACTCCCCGCCATCCCAAATTCAGTTGCGGCCCCAGGAAACGGCGGCACAGCAGCCACACGGCGTACAGCCAGATGGCGTACGACAGCACATACCCCGGGTGCCACTGGAGCCACTCGGCCACCGGGAAAAGGAACATCATCCCCGGCAGCAACAAGGCGCCGAAGATGATGTCCAGAATGAGACCGGTTTTCGCGGTCATTAATTAAAACTCGTAACCGGCGAACTCGATGTCGCGGGCGGCACGCTCCTTCAAAGCATTGTTCTTGAAGGCGACTGCCAGGTTGGACTTCACGCCGTCTGCATCACCCTGACGGGCGGCAATGATGGCCTTGAGGTAAAACACCTTGGGATCCTTGCAGTGGATATTGGCGGAGGCTTTATCCAGCTGGTCCGTGAGGATGTAGGCCAGGGTGGTGTTGTGGCAGCAGCCCTTCACGTCCTTGAGTGCCTGGGCGGCTTCGTCATAGCGGCCGGTGAGGATGAGGACAATGCCCAGGTTGGCCTTGGCTTCTTCCGTGCCGGCGGTGCGGAAGGCGTTTTCCGCCGCTTTGTAATCCTCTTTGTGGAGGGCAATCACACCTTTGGCATTGATGACGTCCGGATCTTTGGCATCCAGTTCTGCGAGACCGGCTTCCGCCTTGGCGTCTTCACCCTGAACCAGGTACAGGGCGGCCAGGTTGTACATACCGCGGACGCTGCCGAAGCGGCTGATGGCGCGCTTGTAGATTTCTTCCTTCTGGGCAGGCTCACGAACCAGGGAGGCCACTCTCAGGAGGGCTTCCTCGTCCAGCAGATTGGCGTTGTTCTCCAGCAGGTCCAGGAGCTCAGCGTTGCTGTAGTTCTTGAATTCCACATTGGCGATGAGGCGGGCGCGGCGCAGTTCCGGCAGCACTTCTCCCTTCAGGGCGGTGTACACCTGGGACATGTTGCGGATTTCGTTCTCACGCACGGCAGGGTCGCTGTACATGGAGAGGACGCGGAGAATGAGGTCTTTGTCTTCCAGGTTGCTCTGGGCTACCAGCTGCTGGAAACCTTCCCAGTCTTCACCCACGCTGCGAACGGAGGGGGTGGTGGCTTCGTGGCCCTTGGTCACCTTCTTCCAGGCCTGGTTGGCGCTCTCCGAACGGTTGTCGGACAGCTTCTCGTTCTTGTTGATGTCGCCTTCCGGGGAAGCGTAGGCCACAATCTCGGTGCTGGTCACCTTGGTGCGCTCGTTGGCGGAAATCTCGTCCAGGCGGGCCAGGAATTCCTTCACGGAAGCGCCCTTGAGTTCAGAGCCGCGCACTTCCGAGCTGTTTACCAGGTACTTGATCTGGCCCTCGGTGGTGCTGGAGATGACCTCCTGGTAGTTGTCGGCCTTGAAAGCCACGTTGCCGCTCTTCTTCACCAGCATGTAGGTGGTGTTGGCGCCGTCTGCCACTTTCTTGACGGGGAGGTTGACGCTCTTGCCATTGGCGGATACTTTTCCGCGGAGCTCCAGGTAGCATTTCTCCATGCCGGGCACATAGTCAAAGTGCACTTTCTCGGTCACTTTCTGTCCGTCCTTGGACACCACTCTGTAGTTGTCGCGGACTTGCTCGCCCTGGTATTTGAAGGGTTTCATGGCTGCTTCGCCGCCTTCATAGACAATGACAGGGGTTACGTCCAGGATGACCTTGGGATTGAAATACCCCTTGGGATAGGTAACGGATACGGTAGCGTCGATGGTGCCGTTTACAACTTCCAGCACCGGCGGAACGCATTCCACGGTGACATTCTCGGCCATTTTGGCCATTTTCTCGGGTGAGGCGCAGGCTACGGCAGCGACAGCCAGGGTAGCAACTGCAAGGTTTTTAAGTACTTTTTTCATATAGGACAAAATTATATTAGCATGATGCTAGAGGACAAATATACGCATTTTTATTGAAATTTTAAGTATCTTTGCAGAAGTATGGATTTACAGGCGTTAAAAAACAAATATGACATTATCGGCAACGATCCTGCGCTCAATGATGCGCTGGAAACGGCCGTGAAGTTTGCTCCTACGGGTTTGAGTGTTCTCATTCAGGGAGAAAGCGGCGTAGGAAAGGAGAGCGTTGCGCGCATCATCCATCAGTACAGCACCCGCCGGCAGGGTTCTTTCTTCGCCGTCAACTGCGGTGCGCTGCCCCGGGAATTGGTGAATTCGGAACTGTTCGGCCATGTAAAAGGCTCGTTTACGGGCGCCTCGGACACCCGCAAAGGCTATTTTGAGGAGGCCGACGGCGGCACCTTGTTCCTGGACGAGATTGCGGAACTGCCGCTGGAGTCGCAGGCGCTGCTGCTGCGTGTGCTGCAAAGCGGCGAATACAGGAAGGTGGGTTCCAACAAGGTGGAACATACGGACGTGCGCATTGTCGCAGCCACCAACGTGCATCTGTACGAGGCAGTCCGGCGCGGCAAGTTCCGCGAGGACCTTTACTTCAGGCTCAGTGCCGCCCAAATCCGTATTCCGGCCCTTAGGGACCGTAAATCGGACATTTATCTGCTGTTCCGCAAGTTCACTTCGGATTTCTCGGAAGTGAACGGCATGTGCAAGATTTCCCTCCGGCCGGACGCTATCCGCCTCCTGGAAGGATACCGCTGGCCGGGCAATATCCGTCAGTTGCAGGGCTTTACGCAGTCGCTCACGGCCCAGGTGTCCGTGAAGGTGACACCCACCCTGCAGCGCATCGAACTGAGCGCGCAGGATCTGGCACCGTTCATGCCCCGCGAGGAAGGGGAGCCCCTGCCTGCGCTGTATGACGGTCCGCAGCCGTCCCCGGCCTTCAATTCGGATGAGCGCCAAGCCATTTTCAAGGCCATCTTCGACCTCAAGCAGGAGGTGGACTCCCTGAAGGCCCGTCTGGACCGCCGGGAACTGCCCGCGCATGTGGCGCCGGCGCAGGAGGAAGCCGAGTGGCAAGGACAGGAGGAAGAACCTGAACAACAGCATTTTGTGCATGTGGAGACCCCCTCACATGAGGAAAGTCTGAGCGTACGGCGCAACGAGGAGGACCTCATCCGCCAGGCGCTGGAAAAATACCATGGCAACCGCAAGAAGGCCGCCGAGGAACTGGGCATGAGCGAGCGCACCCTGTACCGCAAGCTGCCCGCAGAATACCGCAAGAAATGAAACCTAAGGCCCTCATAGTTGCGGTCCTGACCGGCTGTCTGCTGTCGGCCTGCGGCATCTATTCTTTCTCCGGCACCTCCATCCAGCCGGACGTAAAGAGCATTACCATTCCCTATGTGGAGTACAAGGCCCTGCGCGTGAATCCGTCGCTGTCCAACCAGCTTACGGAGGCGCTGCAGGACAAGTTCCGCAAACTTACCAGCCTGGAGCAGGTGGACGTGGACGGAGACCTGGAGCTGGTGTGCGAGGTAACGGGCTATGATGTAAAAGCAACGGCCGTCACGGCGGACGAGATGGCTTCCCAGAGCCGCCTAACCGTCACGGTAAAGGTGAATTTCACCAACAAAAAATATCCGGAGGACAACGTGGAGAACAAGTCGTTCAGTGCCTATGAAGACTTCGACGCCACCCTTACGCTGGATTCGGTGGAGGGCACCCTCTGTGAAACCATCGTGGAAAAAATTGTGGAAGACATCTTTAATGCAACGGTAGCCCAATGGTAGGTTCCTCTTATATCAACATCCATACGCTCACGCTGGATGAACTGGCGGGCGTGGTGAATCTGTACCCTTGGTACGGCGCCGCCCGTGTGGAACTGTGCCGGCGCATGGCCCTCATGGGGGAAGACTGGGGCGAGGACCAGTATGCGGCGGAGGCATTGTTTGTCCCGGACCGCGGCAAGGTGGCCGTCCTGCTCCGTCAGGGCCGTCAGGCGGACTGCTCGGACAAGGACTTGAGCGCGCTGCTGGCTTCCTACATGGAACCGTCGGCCCCGGAAGAGGTGCAGGAACACCAGGTGCGGGCCGTCGGTGGCGACTATTTTTCGCAGGCCCAGTACGACAACGTGCGCCAGAGCGGCGACAATGTCTTTTCCCGTTTTGCTGCAAAAACGCGCCAGGAGACCACCGGAGAGGACGATGCCGGCGCTCAGATGGCAGACCGCTTCGCCACGGAAACCCTGGCCCGTATCTTCCAGGAACAGGGCCGGACGGAGGAGGCACGGCGCATTTATTCCCGTCTGATTTTGGAAATCCCGGAAAAAAGTGCTTACTTTGCAACCCTTATTGACAAATTGGATAATTAAAGGTATAATTATATGAACGCAGCGTTTACAGTTTTGGTCGTTCTCATTATCATCGCGGCCATTCTCCTGATTGTGGTTGTCCTCCTTCAAAACGGCAAGGACGGCGGCCTGGCAACCAACTTCACTTCCGCCAACCAGACCTTGGGAGTGCGCCAGACGGCCACCATCCTGGAAAAAGCCACCTGGTATCTGGTGGCCTTCATCCTGGTTGTTTCCGTTATTACCGTATTCGTGGGGCGCGGCAACACGGCCACCGGCGCCAACGAGGCCATCAGCACGGAAATCCTGAACCAGGCGGAACAGGGTGCAGACGAGGCCCCCGCCTTCCCCATCTCCCAGGAGAACCCGGAAGCCGCAGAGTAATTCCTCTGTCCATAACAGAAAAATAGCCGCTTGCTTTCCGCAGGCGGCTTTGTCGCATAGTCCCAGACCTGCCAAAATGGCAGGAAAGTGGGAAAGGAACGGAGATTGCCATAGTTCAGACAAAAGGAGAAATGAACTATGGCAGACAACAATAACAACAACAGCTTTTTGGCGCGTTTCGCCATCAACCTGAACGAGCGTGCGGCCCAGGGTAAACTGGACCCCGTGATTGGCCGGGACGACGAAATCCGCCGTGTTCTGCAGATTCTTTCCCGCAGAACCAAGAACAACCCCATCCTGGTGGGCGAGCCCGGCGTGGGCAAGACCGCCATCTCCGAGGGCATCGCCCAGAACATTGTGAACGGGCAGGTGCCGGAAAACCTGAAATCGAAGAAAGTCTATTCCCTGGACATGGGCGCCCTGATTGCGGGCGCGAAGTATCAAGGTGAGTTCGAGGAGCGCCTGAAGGGCGTGGTAAAAGAAGTGGTGGACAGCGCCGGTGAAATTATCCTGTTCATCGACGAAATCCATACGCTGGTGGGCGCGGGCCGCAGTTCCGGCGCCATGGACGCCTCCAACATCCTCAAACCGGCCCTGGCCCGCGGCGAGCTCCGCACCATCGGCTCCACCACCCTGGACGAGTACCAGAAGTATTTTGAGGCCGATAAAGCCCTGGAGCGCCGATTCCAGATGGTGATGGTGGACGAGCCGTCGCCGGCGGAAAGCATCGCCATCCTACGTGGCCTGAAGGAGCGCTACGAAAACCATCACAAGGTGCGTATCGAAGACGACGCGCTGATTGCCGCCGTGAACCTGAGCCACCGGTACATCACTTCGCGTTTCCTTCCGGACAAGGCCATCGACCTGGTGGATGAAGCGGCTTCCAAGCTGCGCCTGGAGATGAATTCCGTGCCGGAGCCCATCGACGAGCTCAACTCCGCCATCCGGCAGAAAGAGATTGAACGTGAGGCGATTAAGCGCGAAGGCGTGTCCGTGAAACTGGAGAAGCTGGAGGCCGAGCTCAAGGAGCTGCAAGACAAACGCGAAGGCCTCATGAAGCGCTGGAACGAGGAAAAAGACACCCTTGGCGGCCTGCAGACGGCCCGTCAGGAGATGGAGGACCTGAACCAGCAGGCCAAGACGGCTGAGCGCAACGGCGATTACGCCAAGGTGGCCGAGATTCGTTACGGCCGCATGGCGCAGACGCAGAAGCATATCGACGAACTTACCGCCAAAGCGGAAGCCATTAAGGAACCGCTTGTCACCGAGGCGGTTACGCCTGAAGACATTGCCGAGGTGGTGGCCAAGTGGACCGGTATTCCCGTGAAGCGGATGCTGGAAAGCGAAAAGGACAAGCTCCTGCGCATGGAGGCGGAGCTGCACAAGCGCGTCGTCGGCCAGGATGAAGCCATCCGTGCCGTTGCCGATGCCGTCCGCCGCAACCGCGCGGGCCTGTCCAACGAAAAGCGGCCCATCGGCTCGTTCCTGTTCATGGGTACCACCGGCGTGGGCAAAACCGAGCTGGCCAAGGCGCTGGCGGAGTTCCTGTTCAACGACGAGAACATGATGACGCGCATCGATATGAGCGAATACCAGGAGCGGCACACCGTTTCCCGCCTGGTGGGTGCGCCTCCGGGATACGTGGGGTACGACGAGGGTGGCCAGCTCACCGAGGCTGTTCGGCGCAAACCCTACTCCGTGGTGCTCTTGGACGAGATTGAAAAGGCCCATCCGGACGTGTTCAACGTGCTGTTGCAGGTGCTGGACGACGGCCGCCTCACGGACAACAAAGGCCGTACGGTGGACTTCAAGAATACCATTCTTATCATGACCTCCAACGCCGGGGCCGACATTATCCAGTCTTACATGGAGAAACTGCCGGAGGTAAATGGCGTGGACATGCAGGCTATCGCCACGCGCAGGTCCCTTCTGGATGAGTGCTCCCGCAAGGTGCTGGACGTGCTGAAGATGACGGTTCGGCCCGAATTCCTGAACCGTATTGACGAGATTATCATGTTCGACCCGCTCACCAAGGCCGATATCCGCGACATCCTGCACATCCAGGAGGCGGACCTGCAGCACAAGCTGGCGGAGAACGGCATTACCGTACAGTTCACTCCGGCCTTCGAGGACCACATGGTGGAGCATGGCTATGACCCCGCCTATGGCGCCCGTCCGGTGAAGCGCGTGATGCAGCGGGAACTGGTGAACCTCCTCGCGAAGAGCATCCTGGACGGCACCGTCCACCGCGACTCGGTGATCACCGTGGACGCCGCCGGCGGCGAGGTGGTGGTGCGGTAAACCAGTGTAATACTGGTGGCGCCTGTCAGGGTGTACAACATCTCCTACCGAGTAGGCCTATTTCTTCACTTTGCACAAAATAACAACAGCCAGGCGGCATCGGTATCTCCGGTGCCGCTTATCTTTTACCGTCAAATGGCTTTTTCCTCGGGGGATGGACCCTCGAATCGTAAAAAACAGCAAAAAATCATGTGAAACAACACAATCTTTTTTACGATTGTAGGATTTCCCGCTCCTGCTTCTTATGTTTGTAGAAACCGACATCCGGGCCCGGTGTCATTAAATCTTTAAAATGTTTTGAATTTGGTAGGAATTTTCCTACCTTTGCAATGTGGTTATACATGAAATATACAGAACTTGAAAAGAAATTGAAAAAGGCAGGCTGTTATTATACAGGGGAGCAGGCCAGCGGACATCCTCTCTGGTATAGCCCAATCACAAATGTGGACTTCAGGATGAGTAACCATCATAGCGAAGAAGTCCCACCGGGGACGTTGAACAGTATATTGAAAGCAGCAGGGCTCAAATAGGCTTCCAGTCTAAAGAAACACGGAATTATGAAACAAAAGAAAGTGAAAGTATTTATTGAAAAGTCTTCCTATGGCTATTCTGCTTATATGGAAGATGTTCCGCTAAGTTATAACGTAATTGGCGAAGGCAGAACGGTGGAGGAAACGATAGAAGATTTTAGTAAGTCTTACGAGGGAATGCGGGAATATTATAAACTTCATGGAAAACATTTTGAGGAGGTTTTGTATGAGTTCTACTATGACACCGCCAGTTTTCTTCAGGAGTACAGCAAGGCTTTTAGTCTCGCTGGTTTGGAACGCATAACCGGTGTTAATCAGACGCAATTGGGACATTATCTTCATGGTCGAAGGAAACCCACAAAAAAGACGATTGACAAAATCCAAAAGGGAGTTCAGGAGTTTGCACATAATCTTACGGCAGTTCGTTTTGCATAACTACCGTTCTGCATAGACAGGAGCCATTGGAGATGAATCTCCGCCGGGCTTTGTTGTTTATCGGCAGGGAAGGTCATCCGGTTCCGGGTGGCCTTTTTTCATGCTTCCAGTCGGTTGAATATTTTGCAAAATATGCGTAATTTTGCAGTGAACCCCAAACACGTGGACAAGCGCTTCACGGGCATCCTTGAAGCCTGCCGCCAGCAAGGAACTTATCGCAGCCGCCACGGGACTCTCCATAGAAGAAATAGAGGCCCTGCAATAGGCCGGACGGGCGGCGTTACCCCAGTTCCCGCACGCGCTGCTCGAACTCCTCCTTGGGGCACAGGGCCTGGTTGCGCATCTTGGCCCTGTAGGTATAGACGGTGGACAGCGAGCATTTGAGGAAGGAGGCGATGTGCGGGCTCTCGTCAATCCCCAGCCGGATGGAGGCCAGAATCCTGATTTCCGTGGGGAGAGCGTCGCCCGGTAGGCATACAAAACGGGCGTGGGGCCGCAGCAGGGCGTTCACTCCGTCCACAAAGCCCGGGAAAATGCCCAGGAAGGTCTGGTCAAAGATACGGTAGAATTCTTTATAGTCGGCATAATTTGCGGCGTTCCGCAGTTCCTTCAGGAGGGCGTCCGTCCCCTGGTTGCGGGCAATCTGCCGCAATTTGTGCCGATATGCTTCAATCTTGTCCAGGTACTGGACACTCAGGTCCATGTAGCGGAACACGTAGTTGTCCTTGATTTTATTGGCATTGGACAGGGCGGCGTTCACCTCCTCCAGCGCAGCGTTCGCCTTGCTCAGTTTGATGGCCTGGTTGTGCCGTATCACCAGCAGCCAGAGAATGAAGAAGGCAAACACGCCCAGAACTATGATGGCAATGGCCAGCGTGGCCTGTTTCTGGCGCTCGGCCCGCAAGGCTGCTTCAATAATGAAGTTCTGCACGCCCGAGGAACGGATGACCTGGCCTTGGAAGTCGCCGGCGTACACATTCTCCAGGTGAAGAGTGATGTATCGGCCTGCCCGCTTGTAGTCTCTATCTTTATAGAGCGCCAGGGCCAGTTCGTAGAGCGACAGGAAGTCACGGTTCGGGGCCTTGAAGTCATAGATGGCGCTTTTGGCCAGCCAGTTTTTTTTGCTGTCGATATCCCCCGTCATGCCGTACAGCATGGCCATGTTGTAGGCGATGGAGGTGAGTTGGTGATAGTCTGTCGGAGGCGCGTCGGAATAGCAGGCCTGGAAAATGCGGAGGGCGCTTTGCGTGTCCCCCTTGTCCCGCAGGCTCTGGGCCAGCAGCTTGCGCCCCTCATAGGAAACAGTGTCCTGCGTTATGTAGGCATGCCGATACGCGTTCAGGCTGTCCGTGTAATTGCGGTCTTTCTGGAGCGGATGCGAGAAGCGGGACAGGTTGGTGAAAATCTTGATGCCGGTGGCCAGGTAGTCCAGCGAGCGTCCGGTGGCCTGCACCTCCCGGGTGTCCAGCGACTGGAAAAGGGTCAGGGCGCTTTCTTCGTAATGGGCCGTTCCCAGCAGGTAACACTTGTCGATGGCTGTCTGCAGGGCTTGTTCCCGCTTGACGGCACGCTTTTCCATGAGCGTGATGTAGCGCCAGGCGGAGTCTGCGCTGAAATGAAGGTATTCCTCATAGAGGGCCAGGGCGCTCTCCCAGCTGCCGGAGGCCAGCCGGGCTCTCAGCGAGTCGTTCCTATGTTCAAACGCCTGTTGGTATTGATCCTGGCGTTCAATGACGTCATCCAGCTCATTCAGGGCCGACTGAAACGTGGAACGGGTATGACATGCCGTGAGAAGGAGGCAGAGGGAGAGTAGGATGATAGGGTATTGTTTCATGGACATGTGGTGCAAAAGTCTTTTCCGAAGGTACGAAGAAAGGACAGGAAAACAAAAAAATATTTTAGGAAGTTTTCCGCTCAAACGCCTTGTTCGCAGTGGTGAAGCTGCTCATAAAACTTATAAAACAACCTATAATTTTTCAGGGTTGGTATAATGTGAAATCGGGCGTTGAGTGCGTTTGATTCCATTTATTCTTTCCTGGGCAAAGGAAAAACCGTCCGATGACACTTAGATTTTTTGGAAGAGGGGTGCCGAATCCGGTTTTTCTTTCCGAAATTTGTCTCAACCGCTAACGATTTAATAACGCACGATACCATGTCTGTTCAGTTGAAAATGGACTATGTCAGGCCGATTTCCCGGCCACTGGAACTTGTCACGGAAAGTTTCATCTGTAATTCTGTTACACCGCCCATGGGGACCGGTCTGGACCCTTTGCAGGAAGAACCGTATACATGGACACTTTAAAAAAGCCGAATTACCATGAAAACCAATGAAAAGGAATTGTATGAGGCTCCGCTGACCATGAGCCTCAAATTTGTTGGGGGGGGGCAGATTATCTGCTCTTCTCTGGATGCGAATGTGGATGTGGAGGATATGGATGAAGAAGGATATACTTGGGGAATATAAAAATGCGCGATATGAAAAAGTTTTACCTTATTTTATTGGGTGTGGCCACGCTGAGTTTCGCCACGCTTTCCTGTTCCAAAGAGGCTGTTGACCCTTCACAGCAGGAGCAGACACAAAAGGAAGACCCTCAAAAAGAAGATCCCACGTCGGAGAACCCGACAGGGGAGGACGACACGCCCGTTCCTGAAGGCATGGTCCGCCTCACCTTCGGCGTATCGCACGAGGAAGACGCTCCCGCCAATGAAGGTGATGACACCAAGACCACCTGGGATGGTACTAACCATGCCTGGAGCAATGACGATGAGATCCGAATCCTCTGGGGCACAGGTGACAGCGAATACAAGGATGTGAAAGTCGTAGAGAATAAGGTTACATTGGATATTGAGAAGGCAGTTCTGGACAAGATAGAGTACTTTTATGCCGTATATCCGGCTGCGCTTTCCAGTGATTTCGTCCTTAACGACGGAAAGATTGATTTCTGCGTCCGTCGTTACCAGGATGGGACGTTCGCTTCCGCAAACAAGATGGTTGCACGCGCTGCCAAAACATCGGCCAGCCTTGCTTTCAAGAATGTTACCCATATCGTGAAGTTCAGCCTTACGAACAACAATCCTTATGACCGATTTGAATTTACTTCAAACGAGTCGTCCCAACTGCTTGTCGATGTTGCCCGGGTTACCTTTGATGAGAACAACAACATCAATTTAGGAACTTCTCCCACTTCATATACCGTTTTTGGGAATTCGCATTCAAAATATGTTGACTTGCAAAGTGGAATTACCGCGGGTAAGGATTATTATTTTGCGGTCCTTCCCGGATGCAATCTGAATACCGGATTTGGCGTTAAGGCCAGGAAGAAGGGTGAAAGCTCATATAGCCTTGGAGCACTGAGCAAACGTCTGGTTAGTACAGACCGGCTCGTCGTCACCAATATCGGGAATCTCGATCCCATGATTCACGCAGATTGGTTCATCAAGGAAGATGGTACAGGCAAAGGGTCTTCCTGGGAGGATGCCGGCAATCTGTCCCTGTTCCTTAAACTTATCAAGGACAAGACCAATGATCAGGGTATCAACAGTACCTGGCGTCTGTACAACGCTAAAATTCACTTTGCAGAAGGCACCTACGACATTTATGCGGCAAACGAAGGGACGTTGAGTTTTAATGGCTCCGCTTGGGATATGGAAGCTGACGCAAAATACCAACTGACAGACCTGAATCTTACTATTGACGGTGGTTATCCTTCTTCCAATACCGGCACTTCCCTTGCCGGCAAGGACCCGGTGAACCATCCCACAAAGTGGCAGACAGCCCAAACTGATAATACTTACAGAGTTTTTGAAGCCGCTGGTTGCCGAATGAGCGGCTGGACCTTCGACGGCATCACCTTTGAGGCCAATGGCCCCCACATCCTTGCAGGTGATGTATTTCACTTTGATGGCACCACTTCCGGTACGGTGAACTTCAATAACTGTTATTTCAGGGACTTTGTCCAGAGTGGAACTGTCAACGGCGGTCCTATACTTGTGGAAGGTACCGGTGCGGTGGACATTTCTTTTACCAGTTGTACTTTCTCCAACAACACCTGTAATACTGGCGGAGCTGTTTATATTTACAATAAGAACGCAAAAGTAACTTTTGATAATTGCTTGTTTGATTCTAACAGTGCCTATAATTACGCAGGTGCTTTACGTGCAAGAAGTTTTGCATCACTTGTCATAAATGGTGGATCTTTCGAAAAGAATTTGTCAAATAACAAGGGCGGAGCAATCTATGTGGATGCGGGAGAGATGAGTATTTCGGGCACTTCTTTTATCAACAACAAATCAGTTGGTAACCGTGGAGGAGCCATTCTTTTAGCATCATCCTCTGAATCGTCTATAAAGGATGCGACATTTAAGTCTAATTCTGCCGATAATGGCGGAGCTATCCATACTGAGGCTGGAACTGTTAATATAAGCGGAAATACAACCTTCTCTAAAAATAGTGCAACAAACGGCGGAGCAATCCGCAGTTCCGGATCAGTAGTATTGAATATTGACAATGCTACTTTCACTGAAAATACAGCTACAATTGGTGGCGGCATAGCATTTGAATATGATACAGGTGCATCAGTAAATGTTACCAATAGTATTTTCCGGGCAAACAGCAATAGTGCCATTTTCAATAAAGGTGCAATGAAAGTCGTTGGCTGTGTTTTTGAAAGTAATAGGACTGGGGATAAAGGTAGCGCCATTTATACGGTGGGTGCAAGTGGGAAGACGGCCATAGCTAAAATTTTCAACAGTCAGTTTGAAGGGAACGAATCCACCCCTACTGATGGTTCAGGTTCCAACATGAAAGGCTGCACGGTCATCACAGGCAGTAATGCCTATGCACTTGTAGCCAACTCAACATTCAGTGGGAATATTGAACATAGCAAGTCTCATGGTGTAATAAGCCCTGGAACCAATACCAATACAAAAGTATATGTTGTAAGCAGCACGCTTTCTGAGAATTTGTTTAGCGATGGTTCCAGCACATCTGCCGGACCTGATTTCGCGCGTACAACATCATACCTTTTGGTCTACAATACTATTTCAACCAATACCGCTGAGAGTATCGCGAATGTCGTTGTCCAGAATTCCATTTTCAAACTAAGATGTTTCAAGGATAATCGAAATACATTTGAAAATCTTGCGGCTTTCGGGCTGGGAACTTACTCCAACGGCGTATATCCTTTGGATGCAACTTATTCTGATGCTTATAACAAAGGTATGGAAGTAGCTGACATACTGGCCTTGACCTATGATGGCAATATTACCCTAACTGAAGGAGAAGAAGGAGAAAAGGCTCTCCTTGCAAAGGACCAGAAAGGAAACCCTCGCGAGGGGAAGACGACTATGGGCGCATATGTAGGAGAATGATAGGTCAGATTCTTCACTTCTTACAAAATAACAACAGCCAGGCGGCATCGGGATCCCCGGTGCCGCTTATCTTTTACCGTCAAATGGCTTTTTCCTCGGGGGAGGCGGCCCCGCAAATCGTAAAAAACAGCAAAAAAACATGTGAAACAACACAATCTTTTTTACGATTGTAGGATTTCCGGGAACGCTTTTCTATGTTTGCATAAACCGACACCCGGGCCCGGTTGTCATTAAAGCCTACAAATATGCAAGAAAATGAATTGAAAATTGGCAGGTATGCCAATGTGTTGATGGACCGATGGTTCAAGCGAACGTTCGGCTGGGCTCCAGC
>Ga0256405_10004358_pt1 | contig 26688 bp, 16 predicted proteins | sample RumenRJG_02DNA_FD_189096 | JGI IMG/M metagenome (GOLD analysis project Ga0256405, IMG submission 189096) | Bovine rumen microbial communities from Lethbridge, Alberta, Canada - RJG_02 | ecosystem: Host-associated > Mammals > Digestive system > Stomach > Rumen | place: Canada: Alberta... | reverse complement strand
TATATCAGACTGGCCAATGCCGGAGATCTGATTCCATGGCTCTTTCGAGATGCCTTCAGTGGGTAAATCCCGCAAAAACCGGAATCGGGGCTGATTGCCTCTTGACAACGGTCATTACATATCAGTGTAAGATATACTGAACGAGTAAAAACCGAAAATTGGGACTGCCTCAAGCTTGAAGTAGCTACATTTATTGCAGGGCTTTACTTCAACTGGTCTCCTGAGGACAGCTATACTAATGTACTCAGGTTAAAAACCGGACATGAAAAAGCAGTTGATTTGCTGAGTGACGATTTTTTATACGCAGATTACTCTTTCTCAGAGAATAAACAGAAAAGCTTTTGTGAAATTACGGATACAGATTTTTCCGGAGGTATTGATCTCGTATGCGACAACATAAAAAAACACCTTAATAGTTTTTACCCTGAGATAGATTGGGAATTACATTACTACGAGCGGTATGGAGATGTTTTCGACAGCATCACAATTTCCATTAATGGCCGGCAATACTCGGGAGAGTACGAGGTTCTCCTGCCTCCGGATGAAGAGTTTCTTGAAGAAGAATATGAGATTTGGGAAGCAGATGGAGCTGTAGGTGATCTGCCGCCTAAAACGCTTGATGAATGGTATGAAACAGTTGACTTTACAGTTCAAAAGCCCACGGAGAAAATACCATATCCTATCCCCAGATATGTCCTAGACGAGTTTGATGCCGGGGATAAAGTCTGGTATTGGGCATGCGACAAGTTCCAGGGCAGCGTTACTCCTGCGACATATGGGCCTTGGAGAAAATGAAGAATAGAATTGACAATAATTTTTTAGAGATAGGAGCCTGAGAAGATGAATGAAAACCCGATGAATCCGCAAGTTGAAGACGAGGAGAATGATTCCCCTATCATTAGCATGTCGAGGCTTTCTTACAACAAAGAAACCGGAGAAGTCAAACGCGACATGTTCTGGACAAAAATGAATGCCGAGGGGGGCGATGTGGAGGCAATGTGCAATCTTGGCAGTGCATACCTGTTCGGAACTGATCTTGAAAGGAATCCTGAGAAAGCTGCTTACTGGTTTATGAAGGCTGCTGAAGAGGGTGAAAGTGTTGCCATGTTTAACCTCGGCCTCATGCATGCCAAAGGCTTCGGCGTTGAGAGGGATTTCTCAAAAGCTGCAGATTGGATGAGAAAAGCAAATGAGGCCGGCGACGAGGATGCAGCCAGAATTCAGGCACAATTTGAAGAGAATGCAGAGACTGAAAGAAAAGCAGAAGAGGGCGATTCAGAAGCACAGGCAATGCTGGGGCTTACACTGCAGAACATGGGAATCGGAAATATGTTGAGAGAGGCGGGATCCGAACAGGATTTCAGCGATAGCCTGTACTGGTCTTTGAAGGCGGCAAAAGCCGGAGAACCGATTGCCATGAATAACTTGGGGGTCATGTACTCCAAAGGCCAAGGAACAGCCCGAAACTATGAAGAAGCATTTAAATGGTATCATGAGGCGGCAGAGTGCGGATTTGAAATCGCAATGTCGAACGTTGCCTATTACTATATTTTCGGTAAGGGTGTAAACATTGATTTCGACCAGGCGGTAGAATGGTTTGAAAAGGCTATTGCGGCTGGATGGGTCGATAGCAACAATGATCTGCCTCGTGTAAAAAAACTCGCTTCACAGATGAAAGCAGCCAAAGAAGGTAACGTTGAGGCACAAGCCGATATTGCAGATGAACTGCGCGGAATCGGTCTTTCTGCTGAGCAAAACGGAGATGAACCTGAGAAAGCATTTACGGAAAGTTTTACATGGGCACAGCGTGCGGCCAATGTCGGGAATCCTAAAGGTATGAGAATCCTCGCAACGGCATGGCTGTTCGGACGCGGTATAGAAAAGGATCCGGAAAAAGGAATTAATCTCCTCAGCAAGGGGTGTGAGATGAATGATACAGACTGCATGGTAACGCTTGCGCAAGTTTACCTCAACGGCGATGGCGTGGAGCGAGATCTGGATCATGCCCGTGAATTGCTTACCAAAGCAAAAGACATGGGCAATCAAAACGCTGCAGAGCTTCTGGGAAAACTAAGTGGAGAAGGTCTGAACCCTGATGAACAGATGAATCTTGCTGTGCGGGCTGCAGTTGTATCGTTGGCATCAGGGAAAACACCTGCAGATGTTTCTGAGGATATCGGTCTTGATGAGGGACTGGTCACACTTATTAATGTTGTGCGCCTTCTAAGGGGCCTGAAAAGACCCGATGAGAATGTTGACGAGGTCTTGGATATGTCAACAAAGATGTTTTTTACGCTAATCCTTTCCAAGCTTCAAAGCGGAATGACCCCACAGCAGATTGCAAGCGAACTTCCCGTCCCAGAGAATATGATCAATGCCATCAATCAGATAGATTCCTTTTTTAGAAGTTAAGATAAAGGGAAGGTAAACGAATTATTTCCGGGTTTGAAATATACAGTGAGAAAGGAAGCAGAACATGGCTTTAAATAATTATCTGAAAGAGAACGGAGTCCTGACGGGCTGTGCCGGAGACCTGGATGAAACTGTCGTAATTCCGGACGATATTATCGAAATCGGAGAAGGCGTCTTTTTAGAAAATGAGACGATAAAAAAAGTTATCATTCCGTCCAGCGTTGTCCGAATCGGTGAGGCGGCTTTTAGCGAATGCAAAGCGCTGGAAGAAGTTGAGATTGAATCCGGACTTGAAGAAATCTGCGAAAGCGCCTTTGAAGATTGCGAAAACCTCCAGGCGGTGAGTTTACCCGAAACGGTAAAAAAGATAGGGAAAAGTGCATTCTCCGGCTGCGGGAAGCTTCGATCAATCGATTTTCCGGATTCTATTGAAGAAATTGGAGAAATGGCATTCTCCGGTTGCTCCGGCCTTGCGGATGCTGATGGCTTTACGATCTTACACGAAGTTCTTTATGATTACAGTGGGGATAGCACTAAATTAAAGATCTCTGATGGCGTGAAAGTGATCAGCGGAGCATTCAGAGGAAACGAGGAGCTTATTGAAGTAATCATTCCGGATAGCGTGAAAAGGATTGGAGACTTTGCATTTACCGGATGCTCAAAGCTTGTAGATATCAAAATTCCGGAGAGTGTAGAAACTATCGGAGAGAACGCATTTGACGCCTGCTCCGCATTGAAAGAGATTGCTATTCCTGAAAGTGTGACTGAAATCGGGGAAGCTGCGTTCAGCGGATGCGACGGGCTTTCAGATGCTGACGGCTTTGTCATCATCCGAAACGTCGCATATGCCTATTGCGGAACAGCAACAGAGGTTCGCCTTCCGGATGGAATTGAGAAGACCTGCAATACCTTCATAGACAACATAAAGATCAAGTCTGTTATTTTGCCAGACGGTCTGAAAAGACTTGGTGGATACACGTTCAACGGTTGTGAGAATCTCGTATCGGTGAAAATTCCTGACAGTGTAACCGAAATCGGAGAAGGCGCTTTTCAGGGGTGCAAAAAGATCAGAAAGATCAACCTCTCCGGACAGGTCAGGAGTATAGAACAAAATGCGTTTTTAGATTGTTCATCTCTTACGGAAATGTATTTCCCGGATGCTGTTGAAAGTATTGGATGGGGAGTTTTGGAAAACTGCGAAAGCCTGGTCAGAGTTCATCTTCCGGAGAAACTGGTTGAGCTCCCAGGCAATGCTTTCAGAAAGTGCGGCAGCCTGATTGATATTACACTTCCGGAGCACCTGCGCGTGATGGGGTCAGGGGCTTTCGCGTTCTGCAAAAACGTTTTTGAGCTGGAGCTTCCGGATACTGTTTGCGAAATTGAGAACGGCATGTTCCTCAGCTGTTCCGGGCTGAGGGAAATGAAGATTCCCGAAGGAATCACAGCATTGCATCAGGGATTATTCGCACAGTGCAGCAGCCTGAGGAGTGTTGACTTGCCGAACAGCATTGAGCGAATCGGAGATGCGGTGTTTTTCGGATGCCGCAGTCTTAAAGAGATTACAATACCCGAAAATGTGAAAATTATTGAGGGGCATGCTTTCCTTAACTGCTCCGGTCTGACAGAAGTCTGGATTCCGAATCGAGTACAGACCATCGGAGAACAGGCTTTCGCGGAATGTGGAAATTTGACTCATGTAGTGATGGAACCCGGCGGAGTAAAAGAAATCGGAGAAAGGGCTTTTTACAACTGCAGAAATCTGAAAACGGCCGTGATACCGGGAACGGTGACTGCTATCGGGTTTGCGGCTTTTTATAACTGCGATAACCTGACGATTCGCGCGAATAAGAATGGTTATGTCCAAATGTTTGCAGAAATCAACCAATTCTCTTGTGAAGAGCTCAAATGGAGTGAAGAAGAATGGGCAAAGATGCTGCCCAGAATTCGCTCTCAGGCAGAAGAAGGAGATGCACGCGCTCAGGGCATGATTTCAAACTACTATGGCGGTCATGGAAAGGATGGAAATCCTGAAGAAAAAAATCTTGAAGGTCAGTTCATTTGGGCGGAAAAGGCAGCGTCCCAGAATTATGCGCCTGCATTCAATGTGCTTGGGATGATGTACAATAACGGAGCCTATGTAGAAAAAAATCCTTCAAAGGGATTCGAATACTTAAAAAAAGGGGCAGAGCTTGATAATTCTGTTTGCCAGTATCTTCTGGCAGGCATGTATGCTCGAGGTACAGGAATAGACGCGGATCAAAAGGAATTTGCAAGATGGCTGTTTGCTGCAGCAGATCATAATTTCCTCCCAGCGATTACCCTGGTTGCCAAGATCTCGAAACGATATAATGAAAACATGGGAACCAAAGACCTTGTGATCGGGGAGGTCATCCGTCGAGCAATTAACCGTAAGGTTGCAGATGTTGAGCGGCTGAAATCAGATTTGAGCGGCGTTGTGGACGAGATGGCAGAGAGTGGTGATTCGCTGGCAAAACTTCTTCACGATGCTGCAGAGGCACCGAAACTAAAACTGGTAGAACGCTTCAGAGATTGAGAGGGATGATAAATGTTTGAACCTTGGCAACTCGGCATGATTGACCAAGCCGGTTATAACGGAATCCGTGCGGAGCATATCCGTAAGGTCGGCGATGAACTGAACAAATTGCCCTACGACGATCTGGATGAAAACGACTTCCGGAGCGCCTGCCTCCGTGCGGGTGTTAACCCAAATAACTTCACGCAGAGCGATCTGGATGATCTGCAGGAGTATCTGAATCTGTTCTGAATTCTAGGAGGACCAAATTGTGACGGATGCACACAGGCCATAACCACTATGGAATGGCGCATAAGGAGAAGCTCATTCCGCCACCTTGAAGGAGGACGAAAATGAAAAACGATGACTTCATGAACTTTGTAGGTTATCAGCAATATGGTGGAGGGTCGGACCCAGGATCAGGCGGCGGAGGAGGCTCCGGCTGTGGAAGCAATATTTTGCTCTATGGTATCCTGTTCATTGTCCTATGCTATATCCTCGGCAGCTGCGGCGCATAACTCGTTGATGTAGCAGAACATTTACCAATCAGTATTCTGTCAACCCGACAATGGTAAAGTGGTCTGGTAAGATAGAATGGTTTCGGAACTTCTTGAAGACGATACTGAACTGGCTGGTGAAGATATTTAATGGAAGCGGAATTGCCAATGCGCCGTATTGCGACAGAATCTGGCAAGATAAATGATAAGAAAAAGGAGTGCGTAGATGAGTTCCCCAAACGATTTTGATATTGAGAACGGAGTACTGATAAAGTACAGAGGACGAGACAGAGATGTGGTTACGCCCACTGGAATAACCAGTATTGCAGAGGAAGCTTTTCAATACAGCCACAATTTAGTGAGTCTGACAATTTCCGAGGGCGTGACCGAAATCGGCAAAGAAGCATTTTACTCCTGCGAAGATTTGACATCTATCACGATACCTTCCAGCGTAAAGAGTATCGGATCCAGCGCGTTTCACGGATGTAAAAAGCTTATCAGTGTGACAATACCAGAAGGTGTTGAGGTCATTGGGGATCATTCCTTCTGGAATTGTGAACGGCTGGAACGTGTTGTTCTTCCTGACAGCTTGTCAAGGATCGGTCATGGAGCATTCTGGAATTGTGAGCGCTTGACTATCAATGCGTTTCCTTCAAAGTTGAAAGAAATTGAAGATGAAGCATTTTGGGGCTGTAAGAGCCTGACAACAGGGACGCTTCCAAACGGAATTCAAAAGATAGGTTCCAAAGCTTTTCAATATTGCAAGTCACTCAAAGGTATTACGATTCCAAGCAGCATAACAAATATCGGCTCCGAGGCTTTCTGGGGATGTGATGGACTTACATCAGTTTCTATCAGCGATTATGAAGCATGGTGTAACATTGAATTTGGCGATTCATATGCAAATCCATTGAGTGGGAACTCTGGAGGCTGTGAGCTTCTGCTGGATGGTGAGCCGATCGTAGAAGCCACCTATCCCGCCCAGGTGAAGAATCCTGAGGCTGGTTTGTTCCGCGGATGCAGCAGTCTTGAAAAAGTTACATTTGAAGAAGGGGTAACGCGAATTGGAAAAGGAGCTTTTGCCGGATGCAAAAAACTTTCGAGCATTGCAATACCTGAGAGTGTGAAAAGCATCGGCGAGTGGGCATTTAATTGCTGCGATAGCCTGACATCAATCATTCTCCCTCAAAGCCTTGAGACTATTGAGGCCAGAGTTTTTGCCGGCTGTAAGAATCTTTCAGAAATCGTTCTCCCTGAGAATGTTATCTGTATTCCGGACGGTTGTTTCTCAGGCTGTGAACAGCTGAAACACGTCATCATTCCGGAGAGTGTAAAGGAAATAGGTTGGATTGCATTTGCTGACTGCAAACAACTGATCTGCTTAGAATTGCCTGCGAGCATCGAAAAAATTGGCAATCTCGCATTCCAAGGCTGCGAGAAGCTCCAAACAGTAACACTGCGCGGCGGTTTGGTCGATGTGGGAGAGCACATCTGCTGCGGTTGCCCAAATCTCATTCAATTCAATCTTAAATCCGGGCCGATTCAGAGAAACGGTGAATCGGTCGAATACGATAACGGTGCATATTACAAATATAACGATGAAAGAGGAAAAATCCTTCTCGAGATTTGCAAACCAGGAGCAGAAGAGTTCTCGGTTCCGGAAGATACAGCTGAAATTGAAGAAAGCGGGTTATGGGGTACAAACCTAAAAAAAGTGAGCATACCTGCCGGAGTAAAGCTGCATGAGAACTGTCTCCAGAAAAAATGGAATCGAAATGCGGAGACCTTGATCCTGACCGGCCCCTTTATGGATGGTCTCGAAAAATTGCCGGACGAATATGCGGCGTTCTATGAAGTCACAGAGAAAACGCCGGAAAATGTCGCAGCAAGATTCTTCTTCCAGACAGGGAAAAAATGGCAGGTAGGAATAGCACAGGGAATACAGGAAGTAGATCAGGCAAAACTGATCCGAGCGATGTGCAGGATCCTGCAAAGTAACGGCAATGAGAAGATGGCAGGATCATTTATAGACTTCGTCCTTAATGATCTCGAAAAGCTCGGCCTGGAAGATTTGAAAGAAGCTTATGCTGCCATTAGGACAGGCGGATACAAAGCATTAAAGAAGCTGGTCCTGGATGTAAGCTTCCAGGAAAAATGGCTCTCATTCTCAAATCGGGACGATGCACAGAAGTCAAATACAGTAAACCCGATTGAAGACTTGGTAAACAGGAACTGGAAAACGACAGAGGCAACAAATAAGCTGAGAAAAATAGTAAAAGATGGCATTCAATATAAAGGATCAGAAGAGGTCTGCTCTCCAAGTGTGCTTATCTTCCTCGTGAACGAATATGCCAGCCAGCTTGTGAACCCAGCCAAACTTCCGATCGGCAACTATCAGACAGCATATGTCAGAGGACTGCAGTTTTCGGAGATTGGAGATCAGGTAGCCGATGCACTTGAGACTGAGCAGTTAAGAGAAAAACTGGAATCGCTGGCTTATGCGGATAAGACCTTCCGAAATGGATTTGTCCTTGCCCTTGCCAGATTTGGGTCCGGGAAACAGATTTCGCATCTCTGCAGCGAGATGAGAGAAAGAGCCAATTGGAACCGACACGGAGTTGCCGGAAGGCAGGATGTTGTCATTGGGCGTGGTGCGCTGATGCTCAGCGACACACGCGAGGCGATGATGGCCGTCGATAAAGTAGGAGCACTTCCGTACTATGCCTCACTGAGGAACTCTGATGCCGACACAATCCGTGACACAGTTCTGTCTGATTTCGGCTTCGACCAGGACGGAAAGAAGCTTTACAATCTGGGTGGAAACACGGTTTCAGCCTCCATGGCAAAAGACCTTACGCTTCAGCTCTTTGATGAAGGAGCAGGGAAGGTCGTCAAATCAATTCCCAAGAAAAACGCAGATCCGGAGCTGTACGAGAGCGCAAAAGCGGATGTTTCTGACCTGAAGAAAAATATCAAGCGAGTGATTAATCATCGCCGTGATGCCATTTTTGAAGACTTTCTCTCCGGGGCAGGTCAAAGTGCTGTGAAATGGAAGAAGATTTACTTCGGGAATCCGGTCCTTCGGGCGGTTGCAAAGCTGATCGTCTGGGAACAGGGCGGAGGTACATTTACGCTGAATGATTCCGGAGTGGTAGACTGCGATGGGAATCCAGTTGAGATCGGGGACGAACCGTCTGTCCGTGTTGCACACCCGATTGAGCTGACTCCGGACGCGGTCAAAGCCTGGCAGAACTATTTTATCAGCAATGACCTGAAACAGCCTTTTGAACAGATCTGGGAACCCGTGTATGATCCTGACAGCATTGACCGGGATCGCTACAATGGAGCGGTGTTGCCGATCTATCGTTTTGAAAATAAGGATCAGCACGGAATCCATTCTTACGGGCTTACAGCATATTCTGAAGACTACGGATTTGAACTGGATGACTGCGAACTGGACGCAGAAGGCTCAACTTGGAGGATCGTGCCCGGGATTACGGATGATGAGACCTATACATTGGGGGCGTTTCGTATCATTCAGCACACCCGGAAGTCTAATCATATTATCTATATTCTGGATAAATGGACGATCATTGACAGAATTGAAAAGGATGACAGCAGCATCGGAGTAATGCTTCCCAGTTTTACGCTTGCGCAGATTACGGAATTCATTCGGCTCGCGAATGAGAAGCAGTGCAATAATGTGCTTGCGGTTCTGATGGATTATAAGAACACAAATTATGAAGACACAGATCCGTTTGCAGAGTTCACACTGGATTAAAGGAGGGACGGATCATGGCGAAGAGCACATTCAACAATGAAATCCTTGCAGAATTTGCGGCCGCTTACCGCAGCAATTCTGAGATGAAAGACAGTGATGCCGTCATGGAATATCTCTCCGGACTGGGAAAGAAGACGGTTGATACAGTCGTAAAGACGCCGGAACTTCTTCTCTTAATGGCGGACAACGGGATGATCAAGCTGGAAGATATTGATAAGTATCTGGTCGAAATCTCCTGGACTGATTACCCGGAAGTAATCGAAAAACTTCTTCGTTACAAATGGAACCCGCCTGAAGCGCAAGCTAAGGCAGCTCAGGAACAGCAAGAAACGAAGGCCACGGATCCGAAGAACGACTGGATGACGGAGAAAATGCCGGATGGGACGCTCAAGCTCATCTCCTACAAAGGGGCGGCAACGGAAATCACAATTCCGCTGCAAATTGGCAAACTGAAGGTTTCCACGATTGGCGCGGACGCCCTTTCCCCGGAAAAATACAGACTGAGATCAGAGATGAAACTTATTCGGCAGATGATCTCCAGTATCGAGATCCCGGAGGGAATAACCGGGATCGAGGCAGGGGCTTTCAGAGGCTGCACAGGGCTAAAGAAGGTTATTTTCCCGCGAGGAATGAAACGGTTGCCTGAGCAATTGTTTAAGGGGAGCGGAATCACGGATCCGGTCTTCCCTGAAGATTTGGAAGAGATCGGTAACGAGGCTTTTGTCGACTGCCAGAAGTTAAAGAAAATTACCTTTCCTTCACACATCAAGAGCCTGGGACAAAATCTTTTCCGGGGCTCTACCCTGGCGGAGTTCAATTGGCCGAAAAATGAGGGCACTGCTGATATTCCGGATTATCTTTTTATGTGGAGCGCAAAGCTGGAGAAAGTTACTCTTCCGGATACGACAGTTAAGATCGGAAGTTATGCGTTCAGAGGTTGCGGAAAAATAAAAGAGCTGGAAATACCGGACTCTGTTACGACAATCGAAGATGGTGCCTTCGCAGATTGCGTACGCATGAAAACACTTCGAATTCCGGAAGGTGTCCAGATCATCAAGAATTCTACATTCAGAAACTGCGGTGGCTTAGAAAAGCTTTATCTTCCGGCTTCTGTTACAACAATTGAGGCGGGAGAACAGAAACGTGTGTCCAGGCACTGGATGACGGATACCAGAACATTTGGCGATTGCAATAAATTGAAGATCTATGCTCCATCTGGTAGCTATGCTGAAACATTCGCGTTGCAGAATCATATTCCCTTTGAAGCAGTCTGATCCATGGACGAACAGCTCGAAAAACAGAATAAACTGGCGGAGGAAGTGCTGCGGCTGTCGCGGAACACGCTGCTGGTGAACCTGCGCTTTCTGGATGCGGCGCTCAATGAGCTGGAGCTCAGGCCGGTGGATGAGGTGAACCTCGCCACCGACGGTCGGTTCCTGGCCTACAACCCAACCTATGTCCTGAAGCGCTATAAGCAGGAGCGGGAAGAACTCACCCGCTCCTACCTCCACATGCTCTTTCACGGGGTGTTCCGACACATGTACGTGCATTCCCTGGTGGATCAGGACCTTTGGGGCCTGGCCTGCGACATCGCCGTGGAGTATGTGATCTCCGGCCTCGGGCTGAAGGCTGCAACTACGCAGCGCGAACGGCTGCAGAAGCAGTATTATGCCGACATGGAGAAGAAAGCCGGCAAGCTGACGGCAGAGAAGCTCTATCGTTACTTTCTGGATCATCCACCGCAGGGACGACAGCTGATGGAGATAAGAACCGCTTTCTATGCGGATGATCACCGGCTCTGGTATATGACGGAGGCCGAGAAGGCAGTTCTTCTCGGTCAGAAGGTTGCTGTGGAAGTGACGCTCGAATCAGACGATGGGGATGGCACCGGAGATCATTCGGACGGCGGCAGCGGTTCGACGTCATCGGGAGGCAGTCTGGCAGGAGCAGCACTTACCGTGTCCGCCGCGGAAGCCCGCTGGACGGAGATCTCCGAGCGGATGCAGATGGACATGGAGACCTTCTCCAAAATGCAGGGGGATAAGGCGGGCTGCCTGATGCAGAACCTGCGGGAGGTCAACCGGGAGAAGTACGACTATACTTCCTTCCTCAAGAAGTTCGCCGTCCGCGGCGAGGTCATGCGCGTCAACGACGATGAGTTCGACTATATCTTCTACACCTACGGCTTGCAGCTTTATGAAAAGATGCCGCTGATCGAACCGCTGGAGTACAAGGAGGTCAAACGGACTCGGGAGTTCGTGATCGCCATTGACACCTCCGGCTCCGTGTCCGGAGAATTGGTACAGACTTTTGTCCAGAAGACGTACAATGTTCTGAAGAGCACGGAGAGCTTCTTCAGCCGGATCAATCTCCACATCATCCAGTGTGACGCGACCATCCAAGAGGACGCAAAGATCACCAATCAGGAAGAGTTTGATGACTACCTGAAGAACATGAAGATCCACGGCCTCGGCGGCACGGACTTCCGTCCGGTGTTCAGCTACGTGGACTGGCTGCGGGAGAAGAAGGAATTCCAGAACCTGAAGGGTCTCATCTACTTTACCGACGGTTTCGGCACTTTCCCGGCCCAGAAGCCGGACTATGACACGGCTTTTGTCTTTGTGGACGACGGCTGGAACAATTACAATGTCCCCACCTGGGCCATCAAGCTGGTTCTGCAGAAGGAAGAAATATAGGGGGTAAATAGTAATGGCTACCAAAAAAGTGGAACTGAATCATGCAGAATGTGTTGATCGCAATCTTGAGGATTGGAAAAAGATCTTTTCTCTTTCTGAAAAAGCTTATGGTTGGAGAGTCGACGGCTATAAAGGAAAACAGAAGTTGGTCTATATCCCTGACTGGATTGAAGGGAAAATGGTAAGTTTCATCGGAGAAAAATTTGCAGGTGATTTTGCAGTTATCTGCAGCAATCGTATATGGGATAAATTTGCGAAGCACTTCCCTTTGGAGCGAAATCGAATATTGTCTGCTGTTGAATTTTTGAGACACCCGGAACTGTTTCCTGAGGAGTACAGTAGCCATATGCTGCACTATGCTGCAAGCTCGAGAAACAGAGAGGAAATTGTAAAGGAGATAATCCAAGAAGAAGATGAAGATGTTCTGGCTGCATATATCATAGCAGCAATGATTACATCAAAGAGCAAGGCATTCTCTATCAAAACTTTGGATAAACTGAGCGAAGAATCATTAACTGCGGAGAAATTTCGGCTATTTATCGAGGATTGGAAGCAATTTAAGAGAAAAGAGGATATTATTAACCTGCCATGGTTTGATCATTTTTCAGTTCTCCAGATTGATGCTTTTATCAGCTTAGCCCAGGAGAATAATTCTGTCTTCTTATTAGCTTGGCTTTTGGATTACAAAAATTCTCACTTTGAAGGGAATGATCCAATGACTAAATTTGCTTTGAATTCTGGTTCTGATATCGAGAGGTAAGTAACATTTCACGCAACTCCTGTTGCAACTGAATGAGGAGGCTGACCATGGCTGAACGTATAATCCAACCGGTTCAGGACAATCGGGAAAAGCAGCAGACCTATCGGAAAATGCTGAGCAAATTCAGGCGCGCGATGGAGCAGGAATTTTACTGCGAAGCGCTCATGATCGATTATGCGATGATTGAAGACCGTCTTCACTCAATGATCTATCACATGGGATTTCTGGCTGACCGAAATAAAACCGCAGTATGGAAGAAGACGAGGCAGTACCTTCAGCAGATTGTCAATGAGTATAAGTTTGAAAAAGAAGATGACACTCTGGGAACTGCAACGCTCAGCGGGAAAATCAAGATCGTAAGATGTGTATTCCTGTGGGCATCGAATACTGCCGGAAAATATCAGAACAATGCCCATCTCACAGTACTCAAATCCAGGCTGGATGAAATAGATCCCGAAAGGGTAATATATGTGCTTGATGAGATCGACCAATGGAAGGGCTATAGGAACGAAGTTGTCCATGCAATGATGAATAAGAATGTTCTCCAATTGGAGGAGACGATACAACCGTATGCTGCGGAAGGCATGAGGTTGGCGCGGGAGCTGGATGCGATCGAGAGAGAAATCAAAGCAGGAAACAGAATCCGCAGGAAAATCAATCTCCCTATGAGGTGAAGAGCGGTATGAACATCAAAGAGGCCAAAGAACAGATTAAGAACGCCATGACGGCGTATTTCACCAAGGACAAGTTCGGGAACTACGTGATCCCGGTGGAAAAGCAGCGCCCCGTCTTCCTGATGGGCCCTCCGGGCATCGGCAAGACCGCCATCATGGAGCAGATCGCCCAGGAACTGGGTGTCGGCCTGGTGAGTTATTCTATGACCCACCATACCCGTCAGTCGGCGCTGGGCTTGCCCTTCATCGAAAAGAAAAACTACGGCGGAAAGGAATACAGCGTCTCGGAATACACCATGTCCGAGATCATCGCCTCCGTCTATGACATGATGGCGGACACCGGCATTCGGGAAGGGATCCTCTTCTTGGATGAGATCAACTGCGTAAGTGAGACTCTGGCACCATCTATGTTGCAGTTTCTGCAGTATAAGATCTTCGGACGCCACCGGGTACCGGACGGCTGGATCGTCGTGACCGCCGGCAACCCGCCGGAGTACAACAACTCCGTACGTGACTTCGATATTGTCACATGGGACCGTCTGAAGCGCATCGATGTGGAACCGGATTATGACGTATGGAAGGAGTATGCCTATAAGAGCGGCGTCCATGCGGCGATCATGACCTATCTGGATATCAAGAAGGCCGACTTCTATAAGATTGAAACCACCGTGGACGGCAAGAGCTTTGTCACGGCCCGCGGCTGGTCCGACCTCAGCGACATGATCCGCCTGTATGAGCAGCACAGTATCAAGGTGACCGAGAGCCTGATCAGCCAGTATCTGCAGAACCGGAAAATCGCAAAGGACTTTGCGGTCTACTACGACCTCTTCAACAAGTACAAGGCCGATTACCAGGTGGACCGGGTCCTTGCCGGGGAGCCCGTGGACGTCATCAAGGGCAGAGCAAAAGCCGCCCGGTTTGACGAGCGGCTCAGCCTCCTGGGTCTGTTGCTGGATGCGGTGACCGGGGAACTGCGGGAAGTCTGCAATGAGGAGAGCACCCAGAAGAATCTGCTGGAGGCCCTGAAGGCCGTCCGTCTGGAATTGGCCCGCCCGGGCAGCAACCCGGATGAAGTTCTGGAGCGGCAGATTACCAGACGCCGCAAGGACCTGGAAACCGGAAAGCGGGCAGGCTCTCTCTCGGCAGATGACCAGTATGCGCTGAACAGCACTGTTGCGGCCCTGGAAGAAGAGCGTGCCATCCTGCTGGAGAAGCAGCCGGAGAACGGTCAGGCGGCCTTCGCCCTGCTGAAGGCGGACTTTGACAGCCGGACAAAACAGCTGAAAAAGCATGCGGATGAGGCCGGCGCAAAACTATCCAATATGTTCAAATTCTGCGAGGATGTGTTCCGGGAAGGGCAGGAGATGGTGATCCTGGTGACGGAGCTGACCATCAGCTATTACGGCGCCCACTTTATCAGCCGCTACGGCTGCAAGGAATACTTTGACCACAACAAGGAACTGCTCTTCTATGAGCGGCAGAAGGAGATCATCACGGAACTGGAGAGCCTGGAGTTATAGATGAAGTTCAAGTTGCCTTTCATTTGTTGATAGAAGAGCTTTTGCAAAGTGGTAGAAAAAGTTTTAAGGAGTCAGAAGGATGAGCACCTCACCCGAGTTTAAAATTGCGAACGGAGTCCTGGTAAAATATAAAGGCCCCGGAGGCGTAGTCACGATTCCAGATGGTGTGACGAGCGTTGGCGAGAAGGCGTTTTACAGATGCGGCAGTGTGACAGAAGTAATCATTCCGGAAGGGGTCACAGAAATTTGCGCGGAAGCTTTTGAGAAGTGCGCAAATCTGAAGAACGTGATTCTTCCAGAGATGCTTCGGGAAATCGGAACGAAGGCGTTTGCGGAAAGCGGTCTGGAAACAATTACCATTCCGGAAGGGATTACGACGGTCGGCGCCCATCTGTTTGAATCTTGCAAGAATTTGCAGTACGTCAACTTGCCTTCAAGCATGGAGGAACTTAGCGAGGGTATGTTTTCTCAATGTTGGAGCTTGGAAAACGTAATCATCCCAGATGAGCTGGTTGCAATCGGTAAATCTGCGTTTTACGACTGCGGCAGGCTAAAGACCATTCGAATTCCCAAAAGCATGAAGGTTATTGGTGCTGGAGCTTTTTCGGAATGCAGAAATCTTACAGGATTACACATCGACGATGTGGAATCATGGTGCAGAATACGACTTGCATCCCATCCATTATATGAATCCAGCCTGCGGGGGAGATGGAGGAACGCTCAGGATGGGAAGCTTTATGTGAAAGGAGAACTTGTTTCTGAGGTTCAGATCCCAGCAGGGATGACTGTAATCCCGGGAGGATTGTTCTGCAATTGTACGAACATAAAAAGTGTCAGAATTCCGGCGAGTGTTAAGAAAATCAGAACAAGTGCGTTCGCCAGCTGTAAGCTTAAGGAAGTCCACATTGAGAGCCTTGAAGCGTGGTGTCAGACAACATTTTTAGAAGGACTAAATGCATTCACATATAATCCTGTAGCTTATGCTGATCTTTACCTGAATGATGAGCTTGTGACTGATCTGGAAATTCCAACTGGAGTGACGACAATACCCGAGAGAGCTTTCTATGGGTGTCAAAGCCTGAAATCTGTAACAATACCGGAGAGCGTCAGAGAAATCGGAAATCATGCGTTTTCTTGTTGCGGCAACCTGAAGACTATTAAGCTACCGGATCACCTGCAGAGTATTGGCTTTATGACGTTCCGGGAGTGTCATAAGCTGAAGACCGTGAACTTTCCGCAAAGTCTTGAGGCCATCGGGAAAGCTGCGTTTGAACACTGCAATTCTTTCTCCCAAATAGAGTTACCAGACGGATTGAAACTTATAGGGGACAGCGCATTTGCTTACTGCGCTTGCACTGAAGTGGAGATCCCGGAAACTGTTAAGGCAATCGGAGACCATGCATTTTATGCCTGTGAGAAACTGAAACATGTTACTATGCACAAGGGATTACTTCGGATTGGTGAGTGGGCTTTCCGGCATTGCGAAAGGTTGACCGAAGCTGAAATTCCGGAAGGGACTCAAAGCATTGGAAATATGGCATTTGCAGACTGCTCTGTTCTGGAACATGTAGTGATCCCTTCAAGCGTTACGGAAGTTGGGGAGGAGGTTTTCGAAAACTGCAAGCTTGCGATTACAATCCCTGACTGGTCTGCGATCGCAACAGATTTATTCTCCAAAGCAGAGATTACTTCTATTCATACAGATGACATCTCATCTGTCCCGACTAAGAAAAAGCCGCTCGCAGCGCTGGGCTTTTTGCAGGAAGAGAACAAGGATCTTGATTCCGACAGAGCGAAAACCCATATGAGTTATATCAAGAGGAATTCGGGAAAACTGTGCCCAGTAGTTTTTGAAAATCCCCCTGCGCTGTATTTTATGTGTGAGCATCTGCTGATTGCTGCGAAGGATTATGATCTCTTTGCCAGAGAGGCAGAGCAAAGGAAAGATGTGGAGCTGAAAGCCTTGCTAATGAGCTATCAGAACAGGCTTGGAGGAGCTGCCGTTGCTGAAGCCAGAAGAAAAAAAGAGCAGGAAAAAGATGAATATCAAGACAAGTTGACAAATCATGCATTGGATTGGGCAGAGAAAGGCATTGAGGGAATGACATTTGTGGTGACCGGCGATTTGTCTTCCTGGCGTTCCAGAGAGGAATTGAAAGCGCATCTGGAAGAGTATGGTGCTAAGCTGGGCTCGGGAATCAGCAAGAAGACGGATTATCTCGTGACCAATTATCCTGAAAGCGCAACGGAAAAAATCGAAAAAGCCAGAGCCCTGGGAGTTGAAGTTCTGTCGGAAGAGGAGATGAACTTCATTGTCGGAAGAAAATTCCGTGATGAAAAAGAGATTACAGTGCCCGCTTGGATCAAGCGAATTGAAAAGGGTGCTTTTGAAAATTGTGTCATCCTCGAGATAGTAAATTTGCACAGTAATATTGAAAGGATCGAGGAAAGAGCATTCAGCAACTGTCGAAATCTGATGGAAGTTGTTATTCCAGACAGTGTGAAGAAATTAGGACCATTTGCCTTTATGAATTGTCCACGATTGGAGCGAATCAAAATTCCCGCCGGAGTATCTCAACTTGGATATGGTGCATTTGAAAGCTGTGTCTCATTGAAGAACATTGAGATTCCGGACAGCGTAGCGGAAATTGGAGGCCACGCATTCTACAATTGCAGTTCTTTGACAGAAGTCAGACTTCCAGAAGGCATTCAAGTTCTGGAGTCCGCTTTATTTAAATACTGCAACAGATTGAAGGACATTCGAATCCCGAGCAGCGTTAAGGTCATAGGCTACGAGGCTTTTTCAGGCTGTAAAAGCCTGAACAGCCTGAGCTTGCCCAAGGGGATTGAAAGAATTGAAAGAGATGCATTTTCTAAGACTCAGGTTTTTGAGAATGTAACGAACTGGGCAGATGATGCTTTCTATCTTGGGCATTGCCTGATCAAGGTAAAGACAAGTTTGACGGGAGACTACACAATAAAGCCCAGAACAACTTGTATTGCGGATGGTGCATTTTCCGATTGCCTGTGCCTGAAAAACGTTACTATCCCTGAAAGCGTTCTCTATGTCGGAGGATCAGCTTTTTCCAACTGCAAAAATCTGGAGACAGTCCGAATCCAGGGCAGCCTTAAAAAGGTAGCAGAGAGAGCATTTTTTAATTGTGGATATCTTACATTCGAAACTGACGATCCGAAAAATGAAATCCTGATTAAGCAGAATGATTTTAGAATAATCGAAAGCGTATTGATTTATTACTACGGCACCGGCGGGGATGTTATAGTTCCAGAAAATACTACAGCAATTCGAAGCGCATTTGGCGGATGCACAGAACTGAAAAACCTGACCATTCCGGATAGTGTCAGAAGTATCAGTGAAACATTCAAAGACAGCCCTAACTTGACAATTTATGCAAGAAAGGGTTCTTATGCAGTCCAATTTGCGGGAAGACACGGTATTCCCGTTTCGAAAATCGAGTGATACCCAGTTCAAACAACTTTGCTCTGCGTGGGGACACCAAAAAACGGGGGCTGAGTTACGGGCAAGCTGGGCAAGTGATGCTTCACATCGCTTGCGCTTGTTGGGGGAGCGTATCCCCCAATCCCCCTTGGAACATCGGATTGCATCCGATGGCTGCGCGTTTCTTTGAAACGCTTTTGCTTAAGAGCGGTGCGCAGAAGGGACATCTTTCTCTTCAGATTTCTCTCTGTCCGTTCCGAGAATACGGTCCACATTGGCCTTGATCACGAGGAGCTCCCGCATTTCATTCTTCGCCTGATGGTAGGCGGCATAGTCTGCTTTTTTCTGAGAGAGCAGGGCGCTGTATTCCTCGTTCAGGCTTTTGACGGACGGAAGCTTTATTAGGCCGAGCTCATCAAAGTGGCTCTTTGCGGTTTTGTGGAGAAGAATGTCCGACTCATGTTCCGCAAGGAACTTTTTGGAGTATCCGGACTTCCGGTAAGCCACATAAGTGTCGCGGGTTTTGGAATAGTTGATGATATGCGTGCGCAGGGCAGCGATCTCTTCCATGCGGGATTCGGCAGACTTGATCCGGGAGGAAAGCTCGCTGAATTCGGAGGAAGCGGCTTCTGTCTTTGCCTTGAGATCTTCATAGTTCAGAAGATCGTGCTCCTGCAGATAGAGCATCGTCTGGGACATCTGCTTCAGGTTGAAAGACTTTGCCCAGTGTTCGTAACCGGGACCTTTGCCTTGCTGCAGTTTTTCCTGAATGTCAACGAGAAGGCTGGGCGATCTGTTGCTCGTTGCAGGAGTTTTTCGCTTCTTTGGAGATGCTCTGCCGGCGATAACTTCGCGAAGATCATCTGCAGAGTATCCGGGGCCGAGTGTATCAAAGCGGGCAAAGCGATGAGAGCTGTCAACGCGGATGGAAGGATTTTTGCGGGGCTTGATTTCACAGCCGGAGGCGCGGAGTAGGTCGAGCAGTTCTTCAAAAGAGTTCGGATTCTGCGCCAGAGCGGCATTGATCTTTTGCTGGATCAGCTCCCGGTGCGGAAGCGGTTTTTGATCACCGAGCCAAGCGTCATAGCCTTTGCCGTTTCGCTTCGGGTGTTCAATAACGGACAGCCGATGCTCCATGCAGATTTGATCGCTGAGCCGACGAACCGCATAGCCGGAGCGGAAGAAATCCCGGAACTTTCTCTTGCCATCCAGGGAAGTGGAGTTCCAGATGATATGGTTGTGGATGTGGGCTTTGTCCGTGTGGGTGGAGACGATGAAGGCGTAGTTCCCTTTCAGAAAACGGCTGGCAAATTCATAGCCGACCTTGTTCGCCTCCTCCGCAGTAATCTCCCCAGGCTTGAAGGATTGCCGCACCTGATAGGCGATCACCTCGTTTTTCTGCGTGCGCCCGGTAAGCGTACGGTACTCCCGTTTGGAGAGAAGAAATTCCCCTTCCACGGTTTTTGGATCGCAGCCGAAGGAAGAGATAAGTTCCATGTTGTTTGTCTTCTCCGGGTTCATGGCATAGGCAGTACGGTCATGGATACACTGGGCGACAGACTTGCCCTTGCCACGATGCATGGGGATGATCCGGGTTGTTGCGACAGGCATCAGCTCCTTTCTGGTGAAAATAAAAAAGCGGGGATGCGAACTGTGATAAGTTGCGCATCCCCGGAAGAATATTCAGAGAAGATTTCGGACCTTTGCCAGCAGAGAAAGCAGACCGACGGCGAACATCGGAATCCCAATCGGGCTGACCAGAAAAGCCATGATAGCGAGCAGGAGAGCATCCTGCGAGGAGAAGGTTGACACAAGTAGCGCCATCAGGAAGAGGAATCCGGAAACAAGGCCGAGAAGCTTCCCGGAGATCCGGATCAGAAGCGCGCAGACCCAGATGAAAACCGTGATGACCAGACGGAGCGGCAGGGTGAGAAGTCGGAATAAGAATAACATGGTGGTTCGCCTCCTGTTCTGCACCGAGTATAGTGCGGGTGAGAAAAATGCGCAAGGATGTCACGGAAGAAGTGAGAGAGATTTCAGAATTCCGTCCGCGGTGTTCCACAGCGAATTGAGCGAATCCTGAATGTCGGCGAGATCAGTTTCATAGACGTGACCGCTTGCGTTCGCATGGCGCGCGATCTGGTTGATGTTGTTACCGGCGTAACGGAGAAGAGAGATCATCTCTCTGAGTTCGGGCAGGTCGAGTTTGATCACCTGACCGTCGATGGCCATCTTGCGGAGATAGGCCCCGAGATTGTCGGTCCCGACCAGGGCCATCTTCTGAAGAATCAGTTCTTTTTCCTCTTCGCTGACATAAAAGCGGAGCACAATCGGGCGTTTTCGTTCTGCCATCTATCGCTCCTTTGAAGGCATCGGTTTGGCTGGCGGATGCGAAGGCGAAGCGGAACGCTGGCTGAGTTTCCCGAGCACGGATTCCCGCCTCTGTTCCTGCCCGTACTGCTTCCTGGCTGTGTCCAGAAAGGCATTCACCAGAACGGGATGCGAGTCGAGGAGAAAAGCGATATTCCGGTTGTCATCGTAGCGGGTCTGGTCCTTCGGAATCAGAATGCCTTTGGCCCACTCCTTGTTTTGCTGGGAATACCGTCCGTCCCAGTCGTGAAACTGAATGTTGTTGGCCAGCACATAAAACACACGGTCAGGGCCGAATTCATCCACAACCTTTTTGACGCAGTCTGAATTCAGATGACGGCCGTCATAATGCTCACGGATAGAATCTTCGATGGCTTCCTTGCAGCGGATGTTTTCTTTTCGGGATGCGCGGTAAAGGTCCAGCTGCCCGGCCTGCCTGGCATATTCTGTGGAGTGCTGATAGACCGGAACTGGTTCATGCATGACGCCGGCATTCATTTTGGCAACGAAGGGAAGGTCCGGCGCGCCGGTGAACAGGTGTTCGTTGTGCTCACGAAAACTGTAAATGTCTCCCCGGTCGCCGCCCACAATGATATGATCCACCAGACGGATATCCATGAGCTTTCCTGCTTCCGAGAGGCGATGCGTGGCGTCATAGTCCTCCTGGCTCGGCGTGACATCTCCGCTGGGATGATTATGCAGCACCATGATGGAGGCTGCGTTGGAGAGAATCGAACTCTTGAACACGTTCTGGATCGGAACGACAGACTGGTCGATGCTGCCGATGGAGACAATGTTATAGTTGATGGGGTGCAGCTTGGTATCCAGATTCACAACGCAGACCATTTCCCGGTCCATCTCCCGGAGCGCCTCCCGCATCACGTCAACCGCCCGCCAGGGACTGTTCATGGGCTCCGAACTATAGAGCGTCTGCCCCTCCTTGAGGGCGAGGCGGACATGGACTTCTTTCAGACCGGATTCTTCAGGCATCGAGGATGTCATCAAAGTTGAGGATCAAGTCGGAATCGAAGTCTGAACGATCATCGTCGGGCGGAAACTCTTCGTCAACGAGATGCTCAAGAAAGACGAGAGCTCCGGCTTCCAGCGTGGAGAGAAGTTCCTTCATTTCCTCAACGGAATGAATGGTGACTTCGGTACGGGTAATTTTCATCGGTTATAAACTCCTTTCATGGTGGCGCTTTTGCGCCGAATTGTGGTCGTCCGACTCCCGGAGAGGAGGCGATTTCAGTTTTTCCAGGACGGATTCGCGAGGAGCCTTTTCCATGACCTGCTCCGGTTGCGCATCGAAGCGACCGTCAAGGTTCAGCTCCATATCAAGCTCGGCCAGACGGGCGCTTTTGTCTTTCAGCTCCTGCTCCTGGGCAAAAGGTTTTCCCAGCTCTTCCTGTGCGGCAGTCTGTTGCTGAATGTAGTTGTCCAGCTGCGCCTGAACCGCACGGAGACGTTCCGGGATGCGATCCAGCGCGTTTTCAATTCGGATGAGGTTACCGCGGGGATCCGCACCCAGCTCTATGGTGTGGGTCATTTCACCTTTAACGGTCAGAACATATTCCCCGAAGGCCGCGATGCAGGCTTCCAGCTCAAATCCGCGGTAGCTTCCGATTTTGACAGGGTTCGTGTCCCTGATCTCATGTACGGCATCCAGCAGGGCGGCGCCGGCGTTTTCTTTGTCTGTGAGGAGATCGCCGCGAATCTCCATACCAACAAAGTTTTCTTTTGGCAGGGGATGTTCTTCCAAACGTTTCAGATCTTGTTCAAAGCCCCGGATAAAGCCGCGGCTTTCTTCAATTTTCTGGGGATAGGTTTTGAGCAGCATGTCTTCCAGGCGGAATTGCTTGGACTGATGATCTGCTTTCAGCAGTTTGAGCCGGGACACATCCACATCCAGGTCCATACGCTCCTTGATGCGGGGATCGCCGGCACAGAGGGCTTTGATCTCGGCAAAAGACAGGGCGGTCTCGTCCACATCTTCGCAGGAGCGGACGGGAGATTTGCTGGTCATGATCTGCGAGATAAAGCGCTGTTTGGTTTCCAGCGTCTGCCACAGGTAGGCATCGAAGGTTCCTTCTGTCACATAACGGCAGACGTGGACGGTCTCGTTCATGTTGCCCTGACGCTCGATGCGACCTTTGCGCTGCGTCAGGTCCCGGGGACGCCACGGAGCGTCCAGATCGTGCAGGGCGATAAGACGGTCCTGCACGTTGGTGCCGGCCCCCATCTTCTGTGTGCTTCCGATGAGGACGCGGACCTGACCGGAGCGGACTTTGGCAAAGAGTTCTCTTTTCTTGACCTCCGTATCCGCATCATGGATAAAGGCAATCTGCTCCCGGGGCATTCCACCTGCGACGAGCTTGTCCCGGATGTCCTCATAGATGGTGAAGGGCCTGTCGTGGCTGACGGACTGATCGGAGAGTAAGGCGTGAATGGACGGATCGTCTGTCAGACTGCTGGCTGCTTTTGTCGCAAGCTTGCCGGAGGATTTCCCTTTGGGAGTGGACAGGTCGCAGAAGACCAGCTGTGTCAGTTTCTGCTCCTCGCCGTCTTTCCAGTATTGCAGGATATTGCTGACGCACTGGTTGACCTTGGTGCTTTCCTCATCCGGGAGTTCCGGATTGACGATACGCTGGTCGAGTCCCAGCTTTCGCCCGTCGGAGGTAATCTTCAGCATGTTGTCCACGGTGGGATTGACTGCGCCGTTATGGACTTTGGTTGCCCGTTTGGAGAGCTCCTGCACCATGGCCTGCTGGATTTCCGTGGGCTTGGTGGAGATGTTATGGTATTCCACCTGAGGGACAGGGAGGTTCAGTTGGTCGGCGGTTTTGATATCGGCCACTTCTTTGAAAAGATTCATGAGTTCGGGGAGATTGAAGAACTTGGCGAAGCGGGTGCGGGCCCGGTAGCCGGTGCCTTCCGGGGCCAGCTCCAGAGCGGTGGTGGTCTCTCCGAAACGGGAAGCCCAGCAGTCAAAGTGGCTCATACCCAGCTGATCCAGCCGGTCATGCTGAAGATAACGCTGGATGGTATAGAGTTCCGTCATGCTGTTGGAGATGGGGGTCCCGGACGCAAAAACCACGCCCCGCCCACCGGTGAGCTCATCCATGTACCGGCACTTGGCGTACATGTCTGAGGACTTCTGTGCATCGGTTGTGGACAGCCCGGCTACATTTCGCATTTTGGTGTAGAGAAACAGGTTCTTGTAGTTGTCACTCTCGTCCACAAACATGCGGTCCACACCCAGTTGCTCGAAGGTAATGACATCATCCTTCCGGTCCTCCGCCTGAAGTTTCTGCAGACGGGTTTCGAGGGATTTCTTTGCTTTCTCCATCTGCTTCACGGTGAACTGCTCAGAACGGACATACTTGATTTCAGCAATGCCTTCGGTGATCTCATCGATCTGGGCTTTCAGCAGGCGCTCCTGACGCTCCTTGCTGATAGGGATTTTTTCAAACTGGCTGTGGCCGATGATGACGGCGTCATAATCTCCAGTGGCGATGCGACTGCAGAACTTCTTACGGTTCCGGGTTTCAAAATCCTTTTTGGTGGTGACCAGAATGTTTGCGGAAGGGTAGAGCCGGAGGAATTCCGCCGCCCACTGATCCGTCAGGTGGTTCGGGACCACAAAGATGGATTTGTTGCAGAGGCCGAGACGTTTGCTCTCCATAGCGGCGGCGACCATTTCAAAGGTTTTGCCGGCACCAACTTCATGGGCCAGCAGGGTGTTGCCGCCATAGATGACGTGAGCGATGGCGTTTTTCTGATGCTCCCGCAGGGTGATTTCCGGGTTCATGCCGGAGAAAACCAGATGGCTCCCGTCATATTCCCGGGGGCGGGTGCTGTTCATGAGCTCGTTGTACTGTTTTACCAGTGCCTGCCGACGCCGAGGATCTTTCCAGACCCAGTCCTGAAAGGCGTCCTTGATGGCCTGCTGCTTCTGGGCTGCAAGGGTAGTCTCACGGACATTCAGGACACGGCGCTCCTTTCCGTCAGGGTCGGTGACCGTGTCATAAATGCGGGTATCCCGCAGATTCAGCGTATCTTCCAGAATGCGATAGGCATTGGCATAGAGGGTGCCATAGGTGTTGTAGGCAGCCACGTCAGCCCCGCCCGGAGCACTTTTACCAGTGATCTGCCACTCGGCTGTATAAGGAGAATAGTTGATCTGAATCTGCCGTTGCAGGTACCAGGGCGTGTTGAAGGTCTCATACATGAACTGCTGAAAATATTCTTTTCCAACCCAGGTGCTGCCGAGACGGACTTCAATTTCGCTGGCGTCCAGGTCTTTGGGCTGCGCTTTTTCCAGCGCCCGGACATTGACCAGAAAATCCGGATCGACTTCGGCATGCTGCTGCGCGATACGGAGCTTTTGACGGACATTACCGGAGAGATATTCATCGGCGGTTTGCCAGCCCTGGTTCCAACGTCCCCCGCCGGTGGAGAGATCGAAGGGACCGGTTTCGGGATCCTTGAAAATGATCCCCTGTAAATCGTCCACAATCTGAGGGATCTTTTCGCTGCCGCCCATGAGGGAGGCCATGAATTCGAGATCCACGCCGGCCTTTTCTCCTATGGAAACTGCCAGGGCCTCCACGGCGGTATCCACATGGTCGATGCTGCGCTGCTGCTTGATGGTGCGCTTGGAGAACATATCTGCCTTGCGCTCCAGCCGTCCGTCTTCGTCCAGAATTTCCAGAGAGCAGAGCAGGTAATAGGAAGAATCGTCAGAGAACGCAAGACGGTTGGCCCGGTCATTGATGAGACCATATTTGGCAGTGAAGCTGTCGTAAATCCGATTGAGCTCAGACTGGGCAGCCTCAATTTCGGAAGCAGGCGTCAGCTCATCCATCTGCAGGTCAATCAGTCGATTGACAGACTCCCGCAGGGAAACAAGACCTTTTACGCGCTCTTTTGCCGTGCTGTTGAGATTGGGGCGTATCATGATGCTGTTTTCCCGATAATAGGGTTCTCCATCCACAACCGTGAAGCTGAAGTTCTTGACATTGGGATCAGCGGGGAGTGTATCCGAGGTAGGCTGATCCTCACCGAGATCGGGGAGCTCTGCTTCCGTATAGGTGCCGCGAATGTTCCGGACGGCCTCAGATAGCTGTTCACCGAGATCTGCACCTTCGATGGGGAGAACTGTGAAATCCTCCCGGCCATACTGCGTGCTTTCTGAGGCCTGCTGACCGAGAATCATCTCCGGATGATCGATGAAGTAGCTGTTGATGGCAAAGCCATCTTCATTTTCGCCCAGATGAACCCAGTCGGGCTCGATATCCAGGGGAGTTTCCCGTTTTTGGAGAAAGATGATATCAGAGACTACGTCAGTTCCGGCATTGGCACGAAAAGCATTGTTCGGCAGGCGAATTGCTCCGAGAAGATCGGCACGCTGCGCCAGATGTTTTCGAACTTCCGGGCTTCTGGCGTCCATGGTATAACGGGATGTGACGAAAGCGACGACACCGCCGGGGCGCACCTGGTCCAGCGCTTTGGCAAAGAAGTAGTTGTGAATGGAAAAACCGAGCTTATTGTAAGCCCGGTCGTTTACCTGGTACTGGCCGAAGGGAACGTTGCCCACGGCCACATCATAAAAGTCACGGCGATTGGTGGTTTCAAAACCGGCCACGGTAATATCTGCCTGGGGATAAAGCTGTTTTGCGATTCTGCCGCTGATGCTGTCCAGCTCCACACCGTAGAGCCGGCTGTTTTGCATTTCCTCCGGCAGCATGCCGAAGAAATTGCCAACGCCCATGGCAGGCTCCAGAATATTTCCGGCCCGAAAGCCCATGTTCCCAAGCGCGTCATAGACGGCCTTGATGACTGTGGGACTGGTGTAATGAGCGTTTAGATAATATGTAATGACCTCCGATTTGCAGAAACGCGGATTTACCTGTATACTGCAGATCGCTACAATCAAGGTAACAGGGATTACCGCATACAAATGGAGGTCATCAAAATGTATTATAGCAC
>Ga0256405_10004357_pt1 | contig 26696 bp, 22 predicted proteins | sample RumenRJG_02DNA_FD_189096 | JGI IMG/M metagenome (GOLD analysis project Ga0256405, IMG submission 189096) | Bovine rumen microbial communities from Lethbridge, Alberta, Canada - RJG_02 | ecosystem: Host-associated > Mammals > Digestive system > Stomach > Rumen | place: Canada: Alberta... | reverse complement strand
AGACTGTTCACGGCCTTCCGGTCCAGGAGCTTGAAGTCGGATGCACGCGACATATCGATCTTAACCGCACTTGACATAATCCGGTAGAAGATTCCGGCCGCAGCCTTGTGCGCGGCGGACTCCTTACCGCGGGTGCGCTTGATCCCTTCTACAACTTCGTACCCCTCTTCCCACCGGCGATACATCTCCACCAGCGTCCGGGGCGGATGCTGCAGATCACAGTCCATCACCGCGGCACATGCGCCGTGCGCTTCGGACAGTCCTGCGAAGATTGCCGCCTCTTTTCCGAAATTGCGGGAAAAATGAATGCCCCGCACTGCTTCATTCTCTGCGTGTGCCGCGCAGATTCTGCCCCAGGTACCGTCCTTGGACCCGTCGTCCACAAAGATCAGCTCATACGGAATATGCTCTGCGGAAAGAAGACCGTCGAGCACACCGGCGCACTTTTGGACCATCTGTTCCTCATTATAGGCAGGAATTACGACGCTGAGCATATGCACACCTTTCTCATTTCGCACATTTTTCTGACAGAAAAACAGCCGCCGTCTTTCCTGCGGCTAAGCCTTTTCTGTCAGGCTTTATCTGAAGACTTCCGGAACACAATCAGCTTGGAGAATACATAGTTCAATACCATGACAACCACGCTCACCAGAACCTTGGCCCACATCCCTTTCACGCCAAACAGCGGCTGACTGAGACCGAGCTTCACGAGCAGCGGAACACTGACGATCTCAAAGATTCCTGTGAGAATCCTGGCGCTGACAAAAAGAAACGCCTCGCGCAGCACAAACCGGATCTCCCAGCTGAAGCTGCGAAACACCCAGAGCTTGTTCGTGACATAGGCAAAGAGCACAGCGACGACCCACGCGACGGCATTTGACACGGCAACGCTCCAGCCGAACATCCGCACGCACACAGCATAGCATCCCCAGTTCACCAGGGTGGTGAGAACGCCTGTGATAAAGTAGACGATGAGCTCGCGGTATTTCTGATAATAATATCTGATTCTATCCATGATGTGGGTTATCATAGCATACCCATGAAGATTTTTCATTATGAAAAAGTTTGTGAATTTTCGGAAGATTCTGTTGAGTAAGGGAAATGAAACTGATATAATGCCTTTCGGCTTTTCAGACTTTTCTGCGGGCGAAAGCGCCGCACCTCACAAAAGTCTCCGGTATAGATTGTTTTCTGGAGAGGTAAGAAATGGGCGAGAATACAACATTTACTAGAGAGAAGACACGGAAAAAGGTGATCCGTTTTCTTCTTTATTTTGCGATTACCTTCTTTGTGATCGCGGGGCGTGCTGCCCAGTGGGTATTAAATGAGTGGGGAGACCTGACGCTGGATGAGGTAATCTTTACGATGACGCAGCCTCTGAACGGGACGGATTCCGGAATCATCTGGAGCTTTATCCTGTACGCGGTTGTGCCGGGTGTTGTGATCCTGGCGGTGCTGATGATCATCGAACATGTCTTCCTTTTAAAAAAGCAGCCTCCGAAGGGAAGGAAAGTAAAAGGAGAGGACGGCGGGAAGACGTATGTTCCGGCTGAACTGACCCCTGAGATGGAGGACACGCTCCGGAAGGATGCCGCGAAGAAGGATACGAAGGCAAGAAAGCTTCTGCGCACCTGGCTGCTGCCGGTCTGTGCGGTCATTGCCGTAGTATTCGGAATGATTCAGATCGTCGGCCTGTGGAATAAGCTGGGCGTTTCCGAGCACCTCAGTTCTCTGGGAGAGGATTCGACGTGGATCGAAGACAATTATGTGGCACCGGCCTCGGTACAGCTTACCTTCCCGGAAAAGAAGCGCAATCTGATCTACATCTTCCTGGAATCGATGGAAGTATCCTATTCCGACAAGAAAAGCGGAGGTCTGTTTGACACCAATTACATTCCGCGCCTGACAAAGATCTCTGAGGAAAATGAGAACTTCTCCGGCTCGGACAAGTCGGTTCTGGACGGTGGCAATTCCCTCAAGTATACGACCTGGACCATGGGCGGCATGTTCGCTGCCACAAGCGGATTGCCTCTGAAGATTCCGCTTGAGCTCAAGGGCGTCGGAACAAACTTCATGAACACACAGACCTCCTTCTTCTCGGATCTGACCTGCCTGGGAGACATCCTGGAGTCTGAGGGCTACAACATGGAGATGAGCTTCGGATCCGACGCGACCTTCGGCGGAAGACGTCTGTGCTTCTCGGAGCATGGCGGGTATGATTTCTACGACTGGAAATACTACACAACCGATGGCGAGCTTCCCTCCGATTATAAAGTCTGGTGGGGATTCGAGGATGAGAAGCTGTTTACCTTCGCGAAGGACCGTCTGACGCAGCTCGGTTCGGAAGACGAGCCGTTTGACTTCACTCTGCTGACGGTTGACACGCATTATCCGAACGGATACATCTGTGATCTGTGCGGCGATGAATATGAAGAGCAGTATGCAAATGTCATCAAGTGCTCGGACAATCAGGTCGCGGATTTCGTCGAATGGTGCCAGGCACAGCCGTGGTATGAGAATACAACGATCATCCTGTCCGGCGACCATCCGACCATGAACAAGGAATTCTGCTCCTCCGCGTCCTACGACTACCAGAGGAAGGTTTATACCGCCTACATCAATGCGGCAGTCGAGCCGGAAAGAACCGATTACAGAGAATATGCGACGATCGACAACTTCCCGACCACGCTTGCGGCGCTTGGCGTGCAGATTGAAGGAAACCGTCTCGGACTGGGAACCAACCTGTTCTCTTCGGAGGACACGCTTGTGGAACGCGACGGACTGGAGTATGTGAATACAGAGCTGCAGAAGGCGTCCAAGTGGATGGATGAGCAGTCGAATCTGCAGGAGGTCTCCGCGGACATCGAGTATAAGGATTATGATCCGCAGACGCAGACCATCACGATGGTGCTGAAAAACGTGACAAGTGATGAGGTTGACAGCTTCCACGTCTCGATGCATATGTACGGCTACCTGGTAAACAATAAGGATTATGTTTCATGGTCCGATTCCGTAGAGGAGGAGCCGGGTGTACATGTGGTCCGAATCAAGATACCGACGGAGAAGGCGTTCAACGGCCGGATCAAGATTCAGCCGCATTGTATGATCGATGGCGTCCGCGGCATTCATCTGGATACGCACTATTATCATCTGGCGTATGATGAGGGAGGCGCGAACGCGGAAGCATACCAGTGTGACCGCTATGGAGAGGAACTGAAGGCACCAACCCTTTGGGATAAGATTGCGGACTGGTGGTCTGGTTTGTGGCCACTGTAAAAAATGTGGTTTGCGGGGATGCCTCTGTTCCTGCGGGACTATTTTTTGATGATCAGGATGTATGATAAGACTCCGGGCTTTGGTAAGCCCGGAGTCTTTCACAATACTTTCATAATATAAGCGTGTTTCTGCTTTTTGCATCGCCTTACAGTTCGATCTCGATCCTGCGTCCGGTCGGCTGATATCTGACGCAGCGTACGCCCGCGGCGTTGAGCATCCGGAGGGAGGCGATGTTGTTCGGGGCATCCCGGTATTTGTCATCGCCGTAGATCACGGTCCGGATTCCGGATTGGATCACTGCTTTTGCGCATTCATTGCAGGGGAACAGTGTCACATACAGCCGGGCCCCTTCGAGTCCCGGGCCGCGGTAATTCAGGATCGCATTCAGCTCGCTGTGGACGGTGTAGGGATATTTCGTCTCCAGTTCATTTCCATCCTCGGAGCTGCGGCTCCAGGGGAACTCGTCGTCGGAGCATCCATTCGGCAGTCCGTTGTAGCCCATGGACAGGATCTTGTTGTCGGTGCTGACGATGCAGGCCCCTACCTGCGTGTTGGGATCTTTTGACCGCAAGGCAGCCAGATGCGCTACCCCCATAAAGTATTCATCCCAGGATATATAATCTTTTCTTTTATCGCTCATACTCCGCTCCGTTCTGTCCGGGCGCATATCCGGCTGCTTTGGGATGTGTTATTTTGTTCCGAAGATTCTGTCTCCGGCATCTCCCAGCCCGGGAACAATGTAGCCATGATCATTCAGATGATCATCCAGCGCCGCGATGTAGACATCCACATCGGGATGATCCTTCTGAAGACGTTCAATGCCTTCCGGAGCCGCGATGATATTCATGACACGGATGTGTTTGCAGCCATGCTGCTTCAGCATCGTGATCGCAGCGGAGGCACTGCCGCCGGTCGCGAGCATCGGATCCACGACAAAGACTTCGCGCTCACCGCAGTCCTCCGGGAGCTTGCAGTAGTACTCTACCGGCTCCAGGGTTTCAGGATCACGATACAGGCCGATGTGTCCGACCTTTGCTGCCGGGATCATGGCAAGTACACCATCTACCATTCCCAGGCCGGCGCGCAGAATCGGAATGACTGCCAGCTTGCGTCCGGTCAGTTCCTTTACGGTTGCCTTTGCGACCGGTGTTTCGATCTCGACATCCATCATTTTAAGATCACGGGTCGCTTCATAGCACATCAGCCCTGCGATCTCGGAAACGATGGTACGGAAATCCTTTGTGCCAACCTCTTTTCTGCGGATAACGCCAACCTTATGCTGGATCAGCGGGTGATCAAGAACCATTACTTTTGACATGTCAGGCCTCCTTGTATTGTGGTATTTGTCAGGGTACTTGCTGAATTGCTTCTAACCTTGCATCTGCGGAATTCATTGCAGGGAATCCTGCTGGAGCCGGCTTTCTTCAAGGCTCAGGATCTTCGACAGACGGAGCACATAGTTTTTGAGGTGCTCATATACGTTGTTATAGTCTGCCAGACTCCCTCCGTACGGATCCGGGATGTCTTCATCCGCCTGGATGTAGGAAGCGAGCGTGAAGACATTCTTCGCATGCTCGTGATCTTCCAGGAGATGATTCATGGTGCCGGCATCCATCGTCAGAATCAGAGTGCGGTCATCAAAGTCATCCTCTGTGAGCGGTTCACTCATATGATCCTTCATGGAAAGCGAATGACTGACCAGAACCGCTTCCGCCTTTGGATTAATCGGCTCCGGAAACAGAACAACGAGACCCTTGGACGTGATCAGGATATCCTCCAGATAGAAGATCTGCTGGAGGATTGCTTCCGCCATCGGGCTTGTTGCGGTGTCGCTTTCACTGACGAAGATCAGTTTATCATAGTGCCTCATAACTTACGGGATTCCTATACTGATAGAACATGGTGCCCGGCGGCTTTCATCAGGCGATTCATGATCGCAGCGCCGATCCGGGGGGTGTCAAATGATTCCGAGTAGATGACATCTACTCCGAGATCATCAAATTCCCGAAGGATTCCGAACAGATGCTGTGAGATGGTAATCTCTTTTTTTCTGCTGCCGGCCGACCGCACAATACCGCAGCGGTAGGCGCCTGCGTCTTCCTCTGCGGCGATGATGCCGCACTTCAGTCCCCGGGACTGCGCTTCAGAGACAAGGCGCTCGATCGCCGCGCGCACATCCGCCTCGCTGCCTTCCACAATCGTCAGCTCCGCCTTCGGAGCGTAGTGCCGGTACTTCATGCCGGGGGCTTTCGGGCGGAAGGAGGGATCTTCGCTGTGAAGTCCCGGATCCACCGCTACATCGCCGATGACGCTCTGAAGCATCTCCAGGTTGATATAGCCCGGCCGCAGGATCATCGGCACATCCTCTGTAAGATCGATGATGGTCGATTCAACCCCGATGCCGACACTGCCGCCGTCGATGATCATGTCGATCTTTCCATCCAGATCATCCCTGACATGCTGCGCCGTTGTAGGACTCGGTCTTCCGGAGGTATTGGCGCTTGGAGCGGCGATGAATCCGCCGCCTTCTTCGATCAGCTTCAGGGCGATCTCATGATCCGGCATACGGACCGCAACGGTGTCAAGTCCTCCCGTGACGGAGGACGGGACTGCCGGACTCTTCTTCATAATCATCGTGAGCGGTCCCGGCCAGAATGCATGGGCCAGAATACGGGCGCGCTCCGGAACAGAGCAGACGATCCGGTCCAGACTGTCCGGGCGGGCGATATGGACGATCAGCGGGTTGTCACTCGGACGGCCCTTGGCTGCGTAGATGCGGCGGGCTGCTTCGGGATCCAGCGCATTCGCACCCAGTCCGTAAACGGTCTCCGTGGGAAATGCGACAAGTCCGCCGTCTAAGATGATTCTGCCTGCTTCCTTCATGAGAGCGGGGTCAACGCCGGCCCTCATGTCAGCCCATATTGTCTCCATATACCTCCATCTGAGCGGATGCTCCGCGTGCGCCTGAGCGCTCTTTTTCTTTCGGGTAAAGATACGTTTGATCCGGAAATCATTATAACATGCGTAGTTTCTTATGTGAAGAAACATCTCCGGAACAACTTAGTGGTGCATTTTCCGCAGATTGTGATATAATCGCTTATATTGATCTTTTTTAGGAGGACTGTCTGTTATGGGAGACGAAATGAAAGCACCGGGAACCGAAGCAAATCTGCAGGAAGCGGAAGCAGTTGTGTCTGAGGCTGCAGAGACTGCCGAGGAAGCAGCAAAGACGGCAGAAGCCGCACAGGAAGCAGTAGAAGAAGCGGCACAGGCTGCGCAGGAAGCAGCTGCATCTGAGGCCGCAGAGGCGGCCGCGACAGCACAGGCTGATCAGGCAGCGCCAGCACAGGCGGCGGAGCCGGTGAAGGAAGAGGCCACGGAGTCCATGGCAGACTTTGAAGCGGAGATTGATGCTTCTTTGCGCAGATATGAGCGCGGCGAGAAGGTCAAGTGTGTCGTCGTGAGCGTTGATATGGATAAGATTATGGTTGAGCTCGGATCGACGACCGGCATTATCCGCAAACAGGATGTCAACGATGATCCTGCGTATAACCTGCAGGAGAACATCAAGCCCGGCGACGAGGTAGAGGCTTCTGTCGTACGCCCGGATGACGGCCACGGGAATGTGGTGCTGTCGATGAAAGCGGCTTCCGCGCAGAAGGCATGGGACAGACTGCTCAGCCTGCTTGCGTCGAAGGATTCCGTTACCGTGAAGATCAACGGCGTAACGAAGGCCGGTGTCACAACTGCACTGGAAGGCGTGCGCGGATTCATTCCCGCTTCCAAGCTGAGCCTTGGTTTTGTGTCAGAGGAAGATCTGAACAACTGGGTGGGCAAGAGCGTTGAAGCGCGTGTCATCACTGCGGAGAAGGATGGCAGAAAGCTGGTGCTTTCCTGCAAGGAGATCCTCAGGGAGAAGGAAGCAGCTGAGCGCAAAGAGGCTGCGGCTTCGGTGAAGGTCGGTCTGGTGACGGAAGGAACCGTTGAGACGATCAAGGACTATGGCGCATTTGTCAATCTCGGCAAGGGCGTTACTGGACTGCTTCATGTGTCGCAGATCAGCCAGAAGAGGATTAAAACACCTGCAGAGGTTCTGAAAGAGGGCGAGACGGTTAAGGTCAAGGTTACGAAAGTGGATGGCAACCGGATCAGTCTGAGCATGAAGGCGCTGGATGAGAATGCGCCGGCTGAGCAGCCCAGAGAGAAGGAAGAGAAGATCAGCTTCAAGCTTCCTAAGAGCGAAGCGATCGGAACCGGTCTCGGCGATCTTCTGAAGGGCCTTAAGCTGTAATCCTTCGGAAAGAGATACCCGGCTCAAAGACGCAGCCAAAAGCGTGAAAGAGACGGCTGTATGGATGCGCGCTGCAGCTCGTTGTTCCTGAGGAAGCGAGCAGAAAAAAGAGTCGGGAGAAAAGAGCAGATTGAAAAAGAACAGACTGCCTGGTGTGCAAGGATACACCGGGCAGTCTGTTATTTCACATATGCTGCGCCCTGCGCGCGGCAAGCTGTTTCTGAAGCGACCGGATGAGACTACATAATTTACATGCCCTGCGCCTTGCGCGCGCAGGCAAGCTCTGCCTCGATTACGCTGCTGCGGAGTCCATTTTGCTCCAGGACGCGGACTGCTTCGATGGTCGTTCCGCCGGGAGAGCAGACCATATCCTTCAGCTGCGCCGGATGCAAACCGGTTTCCAGGACCATCTTTGCTGCTCCGAGTACGGCCTGCGCGGCAAAACGGATGGCTTCCCTGCGCGGCATTCCGAGCGCGACGGCGCCGTCTGCCATCGCTTCAATAAAAAGGAAAACGTATGCCGGTGAGCTGCCGGAGACCGCGGTGACGGCATCCAGCAGGTTTTCGGGTACGCTGCATGCGTCCCCGAAGCTCCTGAACAGGGAAAGAACCAGATCAAGCTCTTCCTCCGACACCAGCTCATTCGCTGCTACCGCACTCATTCCTTCCTGAACAAGGGCAGGTGTGTTTGGCATGGCACGTACGATCTTCAGTTCTTTTTGAAATTGCTCCTTCAGCCAGGACAGACTCTTTCCCGGCGCGAGCGAGACCAGAATCACAGAATCCTTTACCAGAGTGCGGATCCGGGAGATCACCTCTTCATATCCCTGTGGCTTTATGGCCAGAACAATCAGATCTGAAGCGGAGGCAATTTCTTCGTTGGTGGCACAGCGGATCCCGAGCTCCTCGCGGATGCGTTTTTTTGATGATTCTGTCCGGGCAGACGCGGCGAGATCTTCCCGCGCAGCCTGCTTCGAGGCAAGAATGCCGCGGATCATGCCGCTCCCCATGCTTCCACAGCCGATAAAACCGATTTTCATGGCACAGTTCCTTTCCTGTTATCTTCTGTAATGACGGGCAAATCGCTTCACAGCTTCGCGTATAGTATAGAATCCGCGCTCCGTGCACGTCAAGAAAGGACCTCTTGACAGCGAGAGGGCAAGTGAGTAGAATTAAAACAAATGTAATAGTTTTGTAATTTCGACGCCCAAACTTCGAAACAAAATCGGGCGATTTGATAACTTTTTGGAGGAGTCAAATGAAAAAACGTTTTGCCGGAATGTTACTGTTTGCGCTCATGCTGATGTTTGTGTGCGCAGGAGCTGTCCATGCTGACTTTGTTCAGACTGGCAGCGGCACGATGTATCAGGCAAAAAACGGAACCTATCTGAAGGGCCTTCAGAAGATTAACGGAGAGTACTACTATTTCAATTCCGCCGGTATTCTGCAGAAGAATGGCTGGATTCAGGCATCAGGCGGGAAAGAATACTATGCATCCGCAAACGGAACGCTGCTTCGGAATCAATGGATCAACAAGTGCTACCTGAAAGCCAACGGCGAGAAAGCGAAGGGGCCGGCAAAGGTCGGGCCTGTGTGGTATTACTTCAATTCGATCACCGGAGAGATGCAGAAGGGAAAGCTGAAGGATACATCCGGGAATCTCTTCATCACGAATAAAAAGGGCATTCTGTTCAGCGGAAGGATGTTCCGGTATAAAAAGAACCGGTATTACGCATACGAAGGCGGAAAGCTGGCGAAGGGCCTGACGAAGGTCGGGAATGATTATTTCTTTTTCCGTCTGAACAACGGTAAGATGGTTACCGGCGCCAGGAGAATCGTCGGCGGATATACCTACTTCTTTACAAAGAGCGGCAGAGCTGCGAAGGAACAGTGGGTTAAGATCAAGAAAAAGTACTATTATTTCCAGAGCAATGGCCGCATGGCAACAAACCAGTACATTGGCGGCTGGTATGTCAACGAGAACGGCGAGCGCTCAAAGGCGTCCTCCGCGCCGAAGGCCGGCGTCAACAAGATTAACGGAAAGATCTATCTCTATGACAGCACGGGAAAGCTGGTGAAGAATCAGTGGGTGACGTCAGGAGAGAATACTTATTACGCGGGTGAAGACGGGATCGCGCTGACCGGCCTTCAGACCATCAACGGCATTCAGTATTGCTTCGATGAAGAGGGCGTTCTGCAGAAGGATACCATCGCAACTGTCGACGGAAAGTACTATATGGTCGCGTCCGACGGCCGTGTCACGGGAATTTCCGATGCGTCAGGTGTTTCGATCGCACAGTATGCGCAGAAGTTTGTCGGCAATAAGTATGTGTGGGGCGGCACAAGCCCGGAAAAGGGCGCTGACTGTTCCGGTTTCTGCTATGCGATCTTCGGAAGATTCGGCATCCAGCTGATGAGAGTCGCGGATGACCAGATGAAGGGACCGTCTGCCGCTTACGTCAAACTCGGCTATAAGAAGGGCGTCGTGATCAAAGACAAGGATCTTGCACCCGGAGACCTGGTCTTCTACGGAAGCGCCAATTATGCGTCCCATGTCGCGATGTACATCGGAAACAATAAGGTCGTTCACGCAGCGAACAGCAAACTGGGAATCATTATTTCCAACATTGATTATGTTAACGGCCGCATCAAGAACAGGAACATGCGTTACTGGGCCTGATGCACAGAAAGACCGGAAAGAATTACGAAGCAGGGATGTCCCTGCTTCGTTTTCACTTCCGGCGGCCGCATGATGCATTCGCCCGGCAGGTGCGCCTGGTGTTTTCTGTGACTTGTAACATTTTTCTTAAGACTTCAGATCGATTCCGGTGAATTCGCTTGCAACAGATGGCCGGCGCGGATTATACTGATTTTGGCTTTCGTAGTGGGGCCAGCCTGAGCGGCTGTCCGGAATGCTGAAAGGGGTATTCATCATGAGAAAAGTCTCCAACGTTATTATCGGCCTGCTTGCGGCCGGAGTATGCGGCCTGATCACATGGCTTACGCTGGATTCAAGTTTTGCAAACATTGTCTATAACCTGAGCTTTCTGGTTGTGATGGTGATCATCATCGCGGCTGCTTTCGGGATCAGCTTTTCCCGTCTGTGGCAGACCCGTGCAGGCCTGGACCGGGCGACAAAGAAGATGAAACAGATCGCGGCAAGCGGCGGCAATATGTCCCAGATCACAAGCCAGGGGACAGCTCTTTTTGATGTGCCTTATCTGGATGGAAAGTATCAGGAGTATCTGACCTTTCTGCATAAGACCAACAGCCCGACGGACATCGGGGATTACATCGGTGAGTACGAGATCAACAATTACACGCACCGCCGTCTGGTCGAGATGGTTCCGGATATTCTGACAAGCCTTGGCATTTTAGGAACTTTCCTTGGCCTTGTCCTTGGTCTGCGCGGTTTTAATCCGGCCAGTTATGAGGCAATGTCCAGCTCTGTCGAATCCCTGATCGACGGAATCAAGGTTGCGTTTGTCACCTCCATCTACGGTCTGTCGCTGTCGCTTGCATTTTCCTATTGGCTTCGCGGCACACTGACCTCTGTTTCGGAATCACTGGATCGATTCCTGGATGCATATTATACCTGCGTGGTGCCTCCGACAGACGCCACCGCGATGAATCATATCATCGCGAATCAGAACTCTCAGACGAAGCTGATGCAGCAGATGCAGAAGGATCTGGCGAAGGAGGTCGCACAGAGCCTCTCCACCTCCATTGCGCCGATGGTTGCGCATCTGGATCAGACTATGGACGAGTTTACGGACGCGGTTACGATGAACCAGGAAAAGCTGCTGGAGAATATCGGAGAGCGCGTCGCGCGTACCATGAAGCAGGAATTCTTCTCTGAATTCATTGAGATGCGCAGGGTTATGGGAGAGGCCAATCAGGCACAGAAAGCGCATCTGGAGTTTATGGAGAACGCGGAGAAACAATTTCAGCAGGATGTCATGGATGGGGAACGCCGCATGGCTGAGGCTATGAACGCTTCTTCCGATGTTGTGCTCAATGCCATGAACGCGATGAACGAGCAGGAACAGAACCTTTCCACCTTTGTCTCCGATATGCGCAGGGCGATGGACGGTATTGTGGAAACGAGTGATCTGAATGTGAAGATGACGCAGCAGATGGAACATCTGATTGATATGAATGATGATGTTGCGGACAAGATGATGGAACTGGCGCAGCTGAGCGAACGCTACACCAAGAGCCTGGCGAGTGTACAGGCGAACAATTCGGATCTCTCCGAAGGCCTTGCGGTCATGAATGACGCCAATATCCGCATGACGGACCAGATCTCAAAGATGAACCAGACAACCGTGGAAGCGCTGGACGCCTCAAGATCCGCGCAGAGAGAATATCTTGCTGCATCGGCTGAATATATGAATCAGATCAGAGAAGCCCAGGACGAGCTGTCCGGGCAGATGAAGCTGCAGCAGTCCAATCTCAGAGAGTTTACCGAATACATGACGCAGGTACTTGCAAGGATGACCAAGCTGACGGAGATCAACAGCCAGAACGCGCAGAACCTGCAGGCCCGGGCGGATAAGCTTTCCCAGAATTCCTCCGCGGCAGATCAGCTTGTGACCCAGCAGCAGCTTGACCGGATGATCGAGCTTCTGGAGGCGCAGGAGAAACGTTCTGCCAGAATGGAAGCAGAGAGGGCTGCCTCCAATCCTGAGCCGAAACGCAGAAAGGGATTCTTCTCCCGGGACTGAGGCATCGCGCAAGGCAGGAGTCGGCTGACGGAAGGAAGGGAGCAGGAAACCAGTGAAGATTGTTAACCGCAGAAGAATGAACGATGAGGGCAGCCATAATATATGGCGGTCCTATTCGGATATGATGAGCGGCCTGCTGCTGCTGTTTGTCCTGATCATGGCAGTCTGCCTGATGCAGGCGCAGAAGAATTACAATGAAAAACTGGCGGAGCAGGCGTCCAGACTGCAGACGCAGGATGAGCTGGACAGAACGCAGGAGGCACTTTCTCAGAGGGAGTCAGAGGTGGAGGCGCAGTCTCTTACCCTGACAGACCTGCAGAAAGCGCTGGAAGCCCAGGCTTTGACGCTCTCCACCAAGGAGTCTGAGCTGGATGCGTCTCAGCAGACACTCAGCGACGCGCAGAAGACGCTGGCAGACCAGCAGAAGCAGCTGGAGGATCAGCAGGCATTGGTTGCGGATCAGCAGAGTCTGCTTGCGCAGCAGGAATCGGAGCTGGAAGTGCGTGATGCTGCGCTCGTCGCCAGCCAGCAGAAGCTGGATGAACAGACCCGCCTGATGAATGAACAGCAGGAGAAGATTGACCAGATCATCGGCGTCAAGGCTGCGCTGATTGAATCTCTGAATCAGGAATTTTCCGCGAATCAGATCAACGTGAACATTGACGCGCAGACCGGCGCGATTGTGCTGGATTCCAACGTTCTGTTCGCGCTCAGGGAATCGGAGCTGACAGAGGAAGGACAGCGGATCCTCTATCAGGTCCTGCCGGTTTACTGCGAAGTGCTTCTGAGTGACGAATATGCCGATTATGTGGCGGAGGTCATTATCGACGGATATACGGATTCCACGGGAGATTACTTTTCAAATCTGCAGCTTTCCCAGAACAGGGCACTTGCCGTGGCGGCATACCTGCTGACGATCAGCGGAAGCTTCCTGGATGAGACGACGCAGACGTCACTGCAGGAGAAGCTGACCGCGAACGGAAGATCCGAGTCGAATCTGATATTAGATGAGAATGGAAATGAAAACAGCGACGCGTCCAGACGTGTTGAGGTCAAGTTCCGTCTGAAGGATGACGAGATGATTCAGGAGCTGTCTCAGATCCTGGCAGGAGCCGAGACTGCCGGCTGAAGACAACCTCAGCAAGCCGCTGAAGCGGCCGCACGGTCGGGCGCAAGTACGCCGGAGGCGTCCTTGATAAGACAACTGGCCACACACGGGAAGACCGGAGAAAGTGCAATGGTATGAAGAAGAATCGCAGTGGGGAAAAGAAAGCCGCTGACGCGGCTTCGGCGCCGGCTTTGAAAGTGGGGAAGCGAAAAGAACCTGCAAAAAAAGCTGGCAGTGTGAAAAAAACCATGGACAAGCGTATCAGGCAGTATCGTCACCTGAGAACACTTTTGCGGGCGGCAATCCGTATCCTGAACGCACTGGATCATAAGACGATCTACAGAAACTGAAGCTGCTTCCGGCAGCTTCTTTTGGCGCCGGGGGACGCTGACAGGCGGATTCGAGGCGCTCGCTACAAGTCCCACCGTGACCAGGCACAAGGCATACACAGGGCTCCTGAACGGAGACTTTTGGGGGTCGTAGTGAAGGAGCCCTGTTATGCCGCAGGCACTGGTGGTGGGACTTGTAGCGAGCGCATACCGGCAAACGATCCGTCACGGTATCTTTCATTGACTCGAAAAAACGCATATGCTAAAATCTGCCTGATTGTTTGGTGTTTTAAGGGAGGTGTAATAATGGCCAAAAGTACCATTGACGCGATCCGCGCGGCCGAGCAGGAGACAATGGAAGCGGAGAAAGAGGCCGCTGCGCAGGCCAGAGAGCTCGCCTCAAGGACGCGGGAGGACGCCGAGGCGCTGATTCGGGAGGCGGTCAAAAAGGCGCAGAGTGATGCGCAGGCGCTGATCGAAGCGGCCGAGGCAAAACAGAAGGAACTTGTGAATCAGAAATCTGAGGAGACAAAAAAGGCGGTGGAAGAACTGAAAAAGGCAGCTGCGCCGAAAAGCGCCGAAGCCGTGAAAGCGATCCTTGCAATTGCCTCCGGAGAGGATTGACAGAAAGGAGAGAAAGCAGCCTATGTCTGTAGTTCCGATGAAACGAATTTCGGTTGCTGCCATGAAGCGTGACCGCAAGGCCGTTCTGGAATATCTGCAGGTGCTGGGCGTGGTACAGATCTCAATCAGGGAAAAAGAGGATGATATCTTCACAAGGACGGACATGTCGAAGTCCCAGCAGGTGTTTCTCAAGAACGAAGATAAGGCAGAGGACGCACTTGCTGTACTGAAGCGATACGCGCCGGAGAAGACGAGTCTGCTGTCTTCCTTTGAGGGAAGGAAAGCGCTGTCCAAGACAGAGGTGGACGAGCGGATTCCGAAGACCACCGGGACGATCCGCTCTTGCGGAGAGATTCTGGAGCTGGAGCGGCAGTACGCGGATCTGGTGTCGCAGATTCCGAAGCTGGAGGACCAGAAGACAGCGCTTGCGCCGTGGCTGAAGTTTGATCTGCCGATGGATCTGACCGCTACAAGAACAACCGCGGTGTTTATCGGCACGCTCCAGGGAACGTATACGCTGGAGATGCTCTACACGCAGCTGAAAGCGCTGTCGAACGTAGAGACCTTCCATGGCGAGATCATTTCCGCTGATGCGACGCAGACCTGTATTTTCCTGGTATGTGAGAAGGAAGACCAGCCGGCAGTGAGAGAGGCGCTCAGGCGCATGAACTTTGCTTCTCCTCCCGCGACGGATATGAATCCGGCTGAGCGGGTGCGGGAGATTGATGCGCAGATTGCCGATGTCCGGAAGAAGAGTGACAAGACGCTGGAGAAGATCCGGTCCTATGAGCCCTTAAGGGAGGACATCCGGTTCGCGTCCGACTATTATGCGGCCAGGGCGGAGAAGTACGGTGTGATCTCTGAGCTTCTTCAGTCGAGAAGGGTATTCTTCCTGGAAGGATTCATTCCGGCGCCAAAAGCGCAGGAGGTAGCGGGAAACATCGAGAGCCGGTTTGACGCGGCCGTAGAGGTCATGGATCCGGGGGCAAAGGAAACCGCGCCCATCCTGCTGAAAAACAATGGCTTTTCCGAACCGCTGGAAGGGGTCACGGAGAGCTATTCGCTTCCGGGAAAGAAAGAGATTGACCCGACGTTTTTGTCCTCGCTCTTCTACTACATCCTGTTCGGCATCATGCTTTCGGACGCAGGATACGGAATTCTGATGTTCCTTGCAACCGGATTCATCCTGCTCAAGTTCGGGAAGACGATGGAAGAGGGCATGAAGAAGACGATGCGCATGTTCTTCCTGTGCGGGATTGCCACGACCTTCTGGGGATTCATGTTTGGCTCCTTCTTCGGAGACGCGGTCAGCGTGATCGGCCAGAATTTCTTTGGAAAGGGACCGGACTTTGGTCTGAAGCCGCTGTGGTTCGCACCGCTGGATGAGCCGATGCGGATGCTGACCTTCTGCTTCATCATCGCGCTGATCCACATGTTTGTCGGTCTCGGTGCGAAGGCGTATATGCAGATTAGGCAGAAGCAGTACCTGGATATGATCTATGATGTGGTTCTGTGGTACGTGCTCCTGATCAGCTGCATCGTCTACCTGCTGACGGTTCCGACGATGGCGGAGATGCTTTCGGTGAGCCCGCTTTCGACCTCGCTCCAGAAGCCGATGATGATCCTGATGATTGTCTCGGCGGTGGGAATCATCCTGACCGGCGGAAGAGAGTCAAAGAACTGGGTCAAGCGAATCCTCAAGGGACTGTATGCACTGTACGGCATCTCAGGATGGCTGAGTGACATTCTTTCCTATTCGAGGCTTCTGGCTCTGGGACTTGCGACCGGCGTCATCGCGCAGGTGTTCAACTCCATGGGAAGCATGGGAGGCAATTCGATCCCGGGTGTTATCATGTTCATCGTGGTGTTCCTGATCGGAAATGTGCTGAACCTGGCGATCAACGCGCTTGGCGCTTATGTGCACACGAATCGTCTGACTTACGTTGAATTTTTCGGGAAGTTCTACGACGGAGGCGGAAAAAAGTTCCGTCCCTTCGCTGCAAATACCAAGTATTATAAGTTTAAGGAGGAAATGTAATTATGAGTTTAGGACTGGTCTTTGCTCTTACCGGAGCAGCACTCGCAGCAGCAACATCCGGACTTGGCAGCGCGCGCGGCGTCGGCATCGCCGGCCAGGCGGCAGCGGGTTCCTGTACGGATAACCCCGACCTGTTCTCCAAGGTACTGATTCTTCAGTTGCTTCCGGGTACACAGGGCATCTACGGTCTTCTGATCGCGTTCATCTGCCTGTCCCAGATCGGACTTCTGGGCGGAGCCGCAGATCCGAACATGTCTCTTTCTACCGGACTTCTGTATCTTGCAGCCTGCATTCCGGTGATCATCGTTGAGCCGATCTCCGCGATCAATCAGGGCAAGACATCGGTTGCTTCCATCGCGATGGTAACCAAGAAGCAGGAAACCTTCGGTAAGTCCATGATCTTCCCGGCTATGGTTGAGACCTATGCGATCCTGGCTCTGCTGATCTCCATTCTGGCGATCTTCGGCGTTTCCGCAATGGCATAAGGAGACTTTCAATGGCAGGTTTAGATAAGATATTAGAGGATATCCGCTCAGAATCCGCCAAAGCGGTCGAATCCGTAAAGAACGAGGCGCAGGCCGCGTATAACGCCGAGATGGAAAAGGCCCGGGGAGAGGCGGATGCGCAGACGCAGAAGATCCTTTCCAAGGCGCAGCTGACTGCGGACGACCTGATTGCCAGAGCGGATTCCGCGGCGGCACTCGAGGAAAGGCGCATGATGCTGGCGGCGAAGCAGGATCTGATCTCGGATGTGATCGAGCAGGCGAAGAAGGCTTTTGTCAGCCTTCCTGCAGAGCAGTACTTTGACCTGCTTCTGAAGCTGATCAGCAAGCATGCACTCAAGAGAGACGGTGAGATCTGTTTCAGCAGACAGGATTTTGCGCGCCTTCCGAAGGACTTTGCCGCGAAGCTTGTCGCGGCGCTTCCGGAAGGAGCCAGCCTGAACGTGTCCAAAGAGGACGCAAAGATCGAGGGTGGATTTATCCTGAAGTATGACGGACTGGAGCAGAACCTGTCCGTGGAGGAGATCTTCGAGGAAAAGAAAGACCAGATGACAGATGCGGCAGGAAAGGTTCTGTTTTAGTAGGTCGGAAGGAGAATGCAATGGCCGAACAATATATTTATGCGGTCGCGCGTGTCCGATCCCGTGAGCTGTCCCTGCTGACTGAGTCTGTGATTGCACAGCTGTGCGCTGCCTCCAATGAAGAAGACTGTCTGAGGATTCTTTCGGAAAGAGGCTGGGGGAATTCCGATGTTCCTGGTGAAGAGATGTTTTCACTCGAACACAAGAAGACCTGGGAGTTTATCCGTGAGATTGTCCCCGATCAGATGCAGGTTTTTGATGTCTTCCGTGTGGCGGATGATTACCATAACCTGAAGGCGGCGATCAAGGAAAGCTGCATAGACGGCACCCATCCGGGGATTTTTCTGGAGAGCGGGACGATGAATCCCGAAAAGCTTGCGCAGGCTGTGGAGGAATCGGATTATGAGGCTCTGCCGGAGCCGATGCGCGAGGTTGCGCGCGAGGCGAAGGAGACGCTTCTGCAGACCCGGGACGGGCAGCTGTGCGACGCAATCATAGACCAGGCGGCATTGGAGGCGATTCGCAAGGCCGGAGAAGCGTCAGGCGAGAAACTGCTCGCAGATTACGGCGAACTGATCTGCGCGACTGGTGACATCAAGACGGCGATTCGCTGTGCAAAATACGGAAAGGACAGGCAGTTTTTGATGAAGGCTCTGGCGCCCTGCCGGACGCTGGACATTGCGCTTCTGGCAGATGCTGCCTCTTCCGGAACCGAAGCGGTTCTGGCGTATCTGGAGCACACAGATTACGCGGACGCGGTCGATGAGCTGAAACAATCCGTGGCTTGCTTTGAGCGTTGGTGCGATAACAGGATGATCGAAACGATCCGTCCCGAGATCCATAATCCGTTTGGGATCGGGCCGGTCGCGGCTTACATTCTCGCCCGTGAGAATGAGATCAAGACGGTTCGCATCATCCTTGCGGCAAAGAGAAACAATCTGCCGGAGGAGATGCTCAGAGAAAGGGTAAGGGCGATGTATGTATAAGGCAGCAGTCATGGGCGACTGGGATTCGATCTATGGGTTTTCCGCGCTTGGCCTGGACACCTTCCGCATAGAGGCGGATGCTCCGGATACAGAAGCGGTGAAACTTCTGAAGAGGCTGTCCCAGAGTCATTATGAGGTGATCTATATTACGGAATCGCTTGCAAAGCGTATACCGGCAGAGATTGACCGGTACCGCCTGCAGCTGAGTCCCGCTGTGATTCTCATTCCGGGAATCTCCGGAAACACAGGAGAAGGCCTCAGCGCCGTAAAGAAGTCTGTGGAACAGGCAGTCGGAAGCGACATCATATTTGGTAAAAAGTAGTTTACGATTACGCGAAGCGTATGAGCCGAAAGAATAGAAAAAACAAAGAAAGGCACAGAGTATGGCAAAGGGAACAATCAAGAAGGTGTCCGGACCGCTTGTCGTAGCGACAGGCATGCGCGACGCGAACATGTTCGACGTGTGCCGTGTTTCGGACAGGAGACTGATCGGAGAGGTCATTGAGATTCATGGGGACGAGGCCTCCGTTCAGGTTTACGAGGAGACGGCAGGACTTGCGCCGGGCGAGCCGGTGGAATCAACCGGAGCTCCGCTCAGTGTAGAACTTGGTCCCGGATTGATCGGAAGTATCTATGACGGAATTCAGAGACCTCTGGTTGACATCATGCAGAAGACGAATTCCAATCTGCTGGCCAGAGGTATTGAGGTTCCGGCACTCAGCCGTGAAAAGGTATGGCACTTTGCTCCTGTGGCAAAGGTGGGAGACCATGTGATCGGCGGTGACATTCTGGGCACCGTCCAGGAGACGCACATCATCACGCAGAAGATCATGGTTCCTCCGAATACCGAAGGCGAACTGAAGTCCATTCAGGAGGGAGATTTCAAGGCAACGGATACCGTGGCTGTTCTGCAGCTGCCGGACGGCAGTGAGAAGGAGATCACCCTGATCCAGAAGTGGCCGGTCCGCCGTGAAAGACCTTACGCGAAGAAGCTTGCGCCGGATAAGCCGCTGATCACCGGACAGAGAGTCATCGATACGCTGTTCCCGATTGCGAAGGGCGGCGTGGCCGCGATTCCCGGTCCGTTTGGTTCCGGAAAGACGGTTGTCCAGCACCAGCTGGCCAAGTGGGCGGAAGCAGACGTCGTTGTCTACATCGGCTGCGGTGAGCGCGGCAATGAGATGACGGATGTTCTGAATGAGTTCCCGGCTCTGAAGGACCCGAAGACCGGATACTCCCTGATGGAACGTACGGTTCTGATCGCCAATACCTCTGATATGCCGGTTGCCGCCCGTGAGGCGTCCATTTACACCGGAATTACCATCGCGGAGTATTTCCGTGACATGGGCTACTCGGTTGCCCTGATGGCTGACTCGACCTCCCGCTGGGCGGAAGCGCTTCGTGAGATGAGCGGACGTCTGGAGGAGATGCCCGGTGAGGAAGGCTACCCTGCGTATCTGTCCTCAAGACTGGCGCAGTTCTATGAGAGAGCCGGACATGTGGTCACCCTCGGATCGGACAAGAGAGAGGGAAGCCTGTCCGCGATCGGCGCGGTTTCGCCTGCGGGCGGTGACATTTCCGAACCGGTTTCCCAGGCAACTTTGAGAATCGTCAAGGTCTTCTGGAGACTGGACGCGGCACTTGCCTATCAGAGACATTTCCCGGCGATCAACTGGCTGAGCTCCTACTCCCTGTATCTGGATTCTCTCGGAAAATGGTTCGATGAGCAGACAGATGGCGAGTGGATGAGACTCAGAGCCAAGATGATGAGAATCCTGCAGCAGGAGAGCGAGCTCAATGAGATGGTGCAGCTGGTCGGTATGGATGCGCTGTCGGCGCCGGACCGCCTTACGATGGAGGCAGCCCGCTCGATCCGTGAGGACTATCTGAACCAGAACGCGTTCATGGATTCCGATACCTATACGACACTGGAGAAGCAGAACCTGATGATGAAGCTGATCCTGGCGTATTTTGACAAGGGAAATGAGGCGCTCAAGAACGGCGCAACCATCGAATCTCTGGTGAAGCTGAACTGCCGTGAGGACATCGGACGTTTCAAGTATACAGATATCGAGAAGATTCAGGCAGAATACGATAGAATCTTGAAGAACCTGGAAGAAGAGATCCGCGGCGCGGTTTCTGAGAACCAGGAGTAAGGGGGCAGTGTTATGGCAAAAGAATACAGAACCATTCAGGAAGTTGCCGGCCCTCTGATGATGGTGCGCGGCGTGGAAGGCGTAGCGTACGATGAGCTCGGCGAGATAGAGCTTCAGAGCGGCGAGAAGAGAAGATGCCGTGTCCTTGAGATCAATGGCGGAAATGCGCTGGTGCAGCTGTTTGAGAATTCGACCGGTATCAACGTGGAATCCTCAAAGGTGCGCTTCCTTGGCAGATCCATGGAGCTTGGCGTATCCGAGGACATGCTTTCGAGAGTTTTCGACGGACTGGGACGCCCCATAGACGACGGTCCGGAGATTCTTCCGGATGAAAGGCGTGATATCAACGGCCTGCCGATGAACCCGGCAGCGCGTGCGTACCCGGAGGAGTTCATCCAGACAGGCGTATCCGCCATTGACGGACTGAACACGCTGGTCAGAGGCCAGAAGCTTCCGATCTTCTCCGCGTCCGGCCTGCCGCATGCACAGCTCGCGGCGCAGATCGCCAGACAGGCGAAGGTTGTCGGAACGAAAGAGCCGTTCGCGGTTGTATTTGCCGCGATGGGCATCACCTTCGAGGAGTCGAACTACTTTATCGAATCCTTCCGCGAGACCGGCGCTCTGGACCGTGCGGTCCTGTTTATGAATCTGGCAAATGACCCGGCTGTCGAGCGTATCGCGACGCCGCGTATGGCACTGACCGCGGCGGAGTACCTTGCGTTTGAGAAGGGGATGCATGTTCTGGTCATCATGACCGACATTACGAACTACGCGGACGCGCTGCGTGAGATCTCCGCTGCCCGTAAAGAGGTTCCGGGACGCCGCGGCTATCCGGGATACATGTATACGGACCTGGCTTCCCTGTACGAGAGAGCAGGACGTCAGATCGGCCGGAACGGATCGATCACGATGATCCCGATCCTGACCATGCCGGAAGATGACAAGACGCACCCGATCCCTGACCTGACCGGATACATCACAGAAGGCCAGATCATTCTGAGCCGTGATCTGTACCGCAAGGGACTGGAACCGCCGATTGATGTTCTTCCGTCTCTGTCCCGTCTGAAGGATAAGGGAATCGGTGAAGGAAAGACCAGAGCGGACCATGCCAATACCATGAACCAGCTGTTCGCGGCCTACGCAAGAGGAAAAGACGCGAAGGAACTCATGGTGATCCTCGGCGAAGCCGCATTGACCGATATCGACAAGCTGTATGCGAAGTTCTCCGATGAATTCGAGGAGAAGTACATCAACCAGGGATACCGGACCGACCGCTCGATCCAGGAAACGCTGGATATCGGCTGGGAGCTTCTGCGCATTCTTCCCAGAGGCGAGCTGAAGAGAATCAAGGACGAGTATCTGGACGAGTATTACGAGAAGAAGTAAGGGGGTGACCTCTTTTGGCAAGTTCAACGGTCATACCGACCAGAATGGAGCTGACCCGCCTCAAGAGGAAGCTTGTGACCGCCCGCAAGGGCCATAAGCTTCTGAAGGATAAGCGGGACGAGCTGATGAGGCAGTTCCTGATCATGGTCCGGGAGAACAGAGAGCTCAGAGAGAATGTCGAGAAGGGCATCGCTGAGGCAAACCGCGGATTCGCGCTTGCCAGAAGCTCCATGTCCGATGAAGCCGTGCGCGTGGCGTTCATGGCACCCAAGCAGAGGGTTTCCATCGGGGTTTCCTACAAGAACATCATGAGTGTCAATGTGCCGGAGTATACCTTCGATACCCGGACGGGGAATTCTGCTGACATGTTCTCATACGGCTTTGCGTTTACCTCCGCAGACCTTGACGATGCGGTACAGCAGCTGTCCGGCGTCTTTGAGCAGATGCTGAAGCTGGCGCAGACGGAGAAGAGCTGCCAGCTGATGGCAGCTGAGATCGAGAAGACCAGACGCCGCGTCAATGCGCTGGAGCATGTCATGATCCCCCAGCTTGAAGAGGATATCAAGTTTATCTCCATGAAGCTGGATGAGAATGAGAGGTCCAGCCAGATCCGTCTGATGAAGGTCAAGGACATGATGCTCGAGCAGGCGCACCATTACGAGGAGCGCCAGGAAGCGAGAGCGAGGGAGAAAGCAGCCGGAGAATAAGGCGGCATAAAGCAGAGGCTTTTTTCTGCAGCGAAACCAAAACCTGCGTACCCGGAGACTGTATACCAGTCCGCGGGGCGCAGGTTTTTTGCGTGCCCATCTGATGTCGGTAAGGCCGGGCGCGCAGAGCATGCCTGCAGGAAGCGGCATGTGAGGCTAACGTACATCGAAGGCGCCTGGTGCCGCCACGCGCCTGGGCGCAAGTCTGCCAGCGGCAGACTTGGACGAAGCGGCTGTGCCGTGAGTTAGATGTGGCTACATCTGGCAATAAAATAACGATAGCAGAAAGGGGTTTACAATACCATATTTTGTGCTATCATTATCAGTGCGCCGCTAAATGTGGAAACGGTGGCACGGTTAAAAAATCATAAAAAACGCTGTGGGGGAGTGGGCCGCAGCAGAAAATGTGAGGGTGAAGGTATGTTAAAGGTCAGAAAGAGAAACGGGACGATTGTTCCTTTTGACGGGGATAAGATTCAGGCCGCAATGGAGAAGGCGTTCAAGGCAACCGGAACGCCGGTGCCGGCAGAGTATATCATGAACAAGATGCTCATGAATATTTACGCTCTGATGCGCACCGAGGACAATATCGTCGACATCGAGTCGATCCAGGATGCCGTGGAGCAGGTACTCTCCGAGTCCGGTTTCTTCCGCGTGTCCAAGGCTTATGTTCTGTACCGCAGCCAGCGCAAGAGCGTCCGTGAGGCGGCTTCGAGTGTGCTGGATTATTCCAAGCTGGTGCATGGATATCTGGACCGCCTTGACTGGAGGGTGAAGGAGAATTCGACGGTACAGTACACGCTGGGGGGCCTGATCCTGTCCAATTCCGGAGCGGTTACCGCCAATTACTGGCTGAACGAGATCTATGACTCGGAGATTGCGTCGCTGCACAAGAAGGCCGCGATCCATCTTCATGATCTGTCCATGCTGGCTCCTTACTGCGCGGGCTGGAATCTGAAGCAGCTGATCTGTGAGGGAATCAAGGGCGTATCCGGCAGGATTGCGTCGAGCCCCGCGAAGCATCTGTCCACGCTGTGCAATCAGATGGTGAACTTCCTGGGCATCATGCAGAACGAATGGGCCGGCGCGCAGGCATTTTCTTCCTTTGACACCTATCTTGCCCCGTTCGTGCGGGTAGACGGACTGGATTACAAGGGTGTGAAGCAGTGCGTGCAGAGCTTCATCTACGGCGTGAATACCCCGTCCAGATGGGGCTGCCAGTCTCCGTTCACGAATGTCACGCTGGACTGGACGGTTCCGGAGGACCTGAAGGATCAGAAGGCAGTTGTCGGCGGCAAGGAGATGGACTTCACCTACGGGGACTGCAAAAAAGAGATGGACATGATCAATAAGGCGTTCATCGAGATCATGACCGAGGGTGACGCACAGGGACGCGGCTTCCAGTATCCGATTCCGACCTATTCCATCACGAAGGATTTTGACTGGGGGGAGAGCGAGAACAATAAACTCCTCTTCGGGATGACCGCGAAGTATGGTACGCCGTATTTCTCCAATTATGTGAACAGCGACATGAAGCCGTCTGATATCCGTTCCATGTGCTGCAGACTTCGCCTCGACCTGCGTGAGCTCAAGCGCAGAAACGGCGGATTCTTTGGTGCCGGCGAGTCGACCGGATCCATCGGCGTCGTGACCATCAACCTTCCGCAGCTGGCATATCTGTGCGCGGACGAGAAGGAGTTCTGGGAAAAGCTTGACTGGCTGATGGATGTCTGCGCCCGCTCCCTTCACACCAAGAGAGAGGTTGTATCCAACCTTCTGGATGCGGGGCTGTATCCGTACACGCAGGCTTATCTGGGAAGCTTCGAGAATCATTTCTCGACGATCGGGATCTGCGGCGGAAACGAGATGTGCCTGAATGCGAAGTGGCTCGGGAAGGATCTGACCCACAAGGAGAGCCAGGAATTCGTGGAGCGGATGCTCAACCATATGAGAGAAAGGCTGTCCGATTATCAGGAGAAGTACGCACCGGAGCTGTTCAACCTGGAGGCGACGCCGGCAGAGTCCACTGCTTATCGTTTCGCAAAGCATGACCTGAGCCGCTTCCCGGATATCCATACGGCGAATGACAACGGCACGCCGTATTACACGAATTCCACGAACCTTCCGGTCGGAACGACGGATGATGTGTTTGACGCGCTGGACGTACAGGATCGCTTTCAGCCGCTGTATACCTCCGGAACCGTATTCCATACCTTCCTGGGAGAAAAGCTTCCCGACTGGAAGAGCGCGGCGAAGCTGGTGAAGACGATCACGGATAACTACCGGCTTCCGTATGTTTCGATCAGCCCGACCTATTCCGTCTGTCCGGATCACGGATACATCGAGGGAGAGCATTTTACCTGCCCGATCTGCGGAAAGGAAGCAGAGGTTTATTCCAGGATTACCGGGTATTACAGACCAGTGAAGAACTGGAACGACGGAAAGTCTCAGGAGTTCAAAGACCGGAAGGTCTATGATCCGCGCAGATCCGGCGTGCTGCTGAACCGCGGTGCCAGAGTGAAGGCATCTGTCACGGAGCAGGCGGCGTATCGGGAGAAGGCGGATCACAGCAGCGCAGCTGCAGTGAATCCGGCAAGAGAAACACCCGTGACTGCATCCGCAGTCCCGACCATGTATGTCAAGAACCACTGCCCGAAGTGCAAAGGCGCGGAGCAGCGCTTCCGCCTCAACAAGGTGGAGTACAATGTCGTCAACTGTTCCGAGCATATGGATATCGCACGGGAACTGGGCATCACGCAGACACCGACGATCATCGACCCGGACGGGACGAGATATATCGGCGAGGGTGCGGCGGTCGCATGGCTCGGCGCGCATAAGAGCGCTGCTGTGAAGAGCAGATAAGACAGAAGAACAGAGATGATACTGAGCAGTCTGAGAGAAGCAGACTGCTCAGTGTTTGTCGGAGGAGGAAGTATGTACGATATCATCGTGATCGGCGGAGGCCCTGCAGGACTGACAGCCGCAGTCTATGGCTGCAGGATGGGAAAGAGCGTGCTGCTAATCGAAAAAGAGGTGTTCGGAGGGCAGATCGTCAATACACCGAAGGTGGAGAACATCCCCGGATTCAGCTCGATCAGCGGGGAGGAGTTTGCCGACCGCTGTCTGGAGCAGGTGATGGGCCAGGGCTGTGAGATGGTGCTGGAGCAAGTCACGGAAGTAGAGAAGAGCGGCACGCAGTTTCTTGTAAAGACCGCCGAAGGCGCCGAGTACACTGCAGGAAGTGTGATCCTCGCAACCGGAACGACCCACCGTACACTGGGACTTGACGGGGAGGAGGAGCTGATCGGAAACGGGATTCACTTCTGCGCGGTGTGTGACGGAGATCTCTACAGAGGGAAAGATGTGGTGGTGATCGGAGGCGGAAACTCCGCTTTTGTCGAGGCAAATATACTTGCGCAGACAGCCGGAAGACTGATTATGCTGCAGGATCTGCCGCAGTTCACTGCGGAGGCGAGATCACAGGAAGAGCTGTTCTCAAACTATGATGTGGAGACCCATCTGTCTGCACGGGTCACGGGATACGAGACGCAGGACGGCCATGTTGCCGGCGTGACGTTCGTGGAAAACGGGGAAGGGCGAAGCGTTAAGTGTGACGGCATCTTCCTTTCCGTGGGCCTCGTCCCTCAGAACGATGCATTCGCCTCTGTGGCAAAGCTGAACAGCCAGGGATACTTTGAGGCGGATGAGACTGGCGTGACAGCGACGGCCGGCGTGTTTGTCGCCGGCGACTGCCGCACAAAGACGCTGAGACAGGTTGCGACCGCCTGCTCTGACGGGGCAAATGCCGCAATCGCGGCGTGCAGATATCTGTCCGGAGGCACGTCATGAAACTGGCGGGACTGCAGAAGCTTACCTTGCTCGACTATCCGGGTGAGGTCGCATGCACGGTGTTTACGCAGGGCTGCAACCTTCGCTGCCCCTTCTGCCAGAATCCGGATCTGGTGCTGCCGGAGCTGTTTGCTG
>Ga0256405_10004356_pt1 | contig 26705 bp, 28 predicted proteins | sample RumenRJG_02DNA_FD_189096 | JGI IMG/M metagenome (GOLD analysis project Ga0256405, IMG submission 189096) | Bovine rumen microbial communities from Lethbridge, Alberta, Canada - RJG_02 | ecosystem: Host-associated > Mammals > Digestive system > Stomach > Rumen | place: Canada: Alberta... | reverse complement strand
TCAGAGCGTTTATTTACAGGTCAATTTACTAGATGAACAATATCTATTGAGCTTCAAGATGGCTTCTTATTTAGCATTCCATATAGAAAAAATTGAAGAATGTTTATTGATGATACAGCTGCCTTTACAGAAGCTGAAATAGAGGAACTTAGCCAAGTAACTGGAGGCATAGAAATAAGCAACTCTATAAATGAGTCTGGTGAAATAGAAGATATTGAAATTATACAAACAAAAAAGTAATAATTAAAGCAAATCATTTGCTAAATTAATTGATATTTAGGACTATACCTAACAAATTTTAAGGAGAATAAAAGAAAAATGCCTAATGTAATAATAAATGAATATGATCTTTCTACAACTGGCATACCTGTTTATGCTAACTTTTCAGTAGTTGTTCCAGGTTTTGTTAAAGATGGAAAGGGTAAATATGATGATGACACATCTGTATTTGATGAAAATGGCGTATATGAGTGCAAGACACAAGCTGATTTCGAAGCTTATATAGGCAAATTTAATAAAGAGTACGGTGCAGCAGCGCCTACATTATACACTGATGCTGTTTGGACAAGAGAACAAACTGAATTAAGTGAAGATGAGCCAGCTCTAATTAAAAAAGCTCAAAATGCTTTTGATGCTGGAACACTTTATATAGCAACAGAAAATACAGATCCTATAGGCTATTTACATGATGGACAATATGCATATACAAAAGCAACTGAAAAACCAACTGGACAGGAAAGTATCAGTGAGCTATACAGTATCATTAAAGCTGGAGACGAAGGAAGAAATGGTTCTGTTCATTATGGCAACCAAATAGCATATGAACTTTTAGGGTTAGGCTATACTGTATTATATAAAAAATTAACTGACATTAGCGAGTTGACAGATAAAGATAGTGCAGTTGCATTTTTTGCACCATTAAAAGATAAATCAATTTATAGTTTTAGATACGTGCTAACAGGTTTATTAAGTGGTAATATAAATGCTAATAATGCTATTTCTAAACTAGCTACATATGAAAATAATGCTGATTATACTAAATCTGGCCGTGGTGATATTATTGCTTTATTAGATGTAGACAAAAATACTTACATAAGTGGTGCTACAGCAACAACTATAATTGACAATATAAATAGCTTTGTAAATAGTTGCTCTGATAGTGATAAGTTTAGTGCATTTTTCGCACCATATGTAAGTTTAAATATTGTAGATACTGCTTATAATAACACAGTGCTACCTGGTTCTTTCTACTATTTAGCTTGTGCTGCTAATGCTTTTGGAAACTTAGGCTATAATGAATGGTGGCCAGTTGCTGGTTATGAAAGAGGCGTAAGCAAATATACTGTATTAGGAACAGGCTATACTTTTGGTGAATTAGCTGCTGACATATTACAACCAAGACATAAACCAGATACAGAACAAGGCGGCGCTAAAAAAGCTGTAAACTTAATTATTAAATCACATGGTAGCTATTACTTATATGGCAATAGAACAGCTAACGCTTTAGAAGCTGAATTAAAGTTTAGTGATTTCTTAAATATTAGACAACTATTAGCTACATTAAAGAAGCAAACTTATTATGCAAGTAAGAAGTTTACATTTGATCCAAATAGTTCTTTACTATGGATTAAGTTCTGTGATGCAATAGAGCCAGTATTAAAGAGAATGAAAGCTGATGAAGGTGTTGAAGATTACAAGTTTGTAAGAATTAATACAAAAGTTAAAGCAACAATGAAAGGCTTAATCAGAATTGTGCCAATTGAAGGTGTTGAAGACTTTAAGATTGGTATCAATATGGAAGACTCAATTAAGGGTGTTGCTGTAAATATTGATGAGTTAGAATAGGTAAAGGAGAATAAAAACAATGAGTTTAAACGGATTAAATGTCGATCATATTAGTGCAAATCTTGCTGCTTATGAATCAGCTAGAACAGGTTTCTTCCTATTCACAGTAAGTCAAGAAGAACTAGGAAATTTATTAAGACCTACATATACAGGAGATCCATCTGCTGCTACAGATGCTAATAAATATGCTGCATCAGAAGCTTATGAAGATATTAAGCTAGCAGTTACTAAAACAGATGTTCCACACTATGAAGTAGGTATATTAGAATACAGACGTGGTAATGATGTTATTAAATTTGCAGGTGTTCCTACATTTAATGCAGGTTCATTAGTAGTAGATGACTATGTTGGATTAGATACAAAATCATTACTTATGGCTTGGTTACGTCTTGCATATGACCCATATACACGTAAGGGCGGTAGAATGAAAGACTACAAAAAAACTTGCCACTTAATTGAGTATACACAAGATTACGAAGAAATTAGACGTTGGGATCTTGAAGGATGCTTCATAAGTCAATTAAGTGAAGATGCTTTTGATAGAGCTTCTGATGGTAAGCGTCAAATAACAGCTACACTTCAATATGATAGAGCTGTTATGGTTATGCCAGAGCAAATCGAAGGCTAATTGATATTAAGATTATAATTAAAAATATCTATGTATAAAGCATAGATATTTTTTTATGTTTAAAAATAAATTTATTAAATCTATTTTTAATTATTTGCTAAATTAAGTAGTTAGAAAAAATGCTTAGTAAAAGGAATATAATAGCATGGGAAGAAAAAAATGTGACAGAAGCGACAAAGTGATGCAATCACTGGAGCTAACTAGACCACTTAAACAGCGTTTAGAAAGCTTGGCAAAGGAAAGGCAAAAAACAGTATCTGCTTTAATGCGCGAGATACTTGAAGACTATTTAGAAAATAGACAATATACAAAGTAAAAAGGAATATAATATGGAAATGGAAAGACAACAAAATTACACAATTGCTGAGGGCTATGAATTGCCTTCAAAGGGACTTATTTATGATGTGCCAGTTGATAGTCACGTAGAGCTAAGAAGCATGACAGCAAGAGACGAAATGAAAAGAACCGGTCCATCTACAATGCCATACAAATTATTAGCAGATATTATTGAAGGCTGCATGATAGAAAAACCTAGAGTTCATGTATATGATATGGCAATATCTGACTATGAATTTTTATTGCATAAGCTAAGAATAGTCTCATATGGAGACCTTTATAAAATGTCAGCTATTTGCACTAATTGTGGCTCAATAATAGAAGGTGAGGCACACCTTGAAGACTTGGCACTAAAAGAAATAGACATTGACGAATATAATAAGCTAAAGCAATTAACTTTACCTAGAAGTGGACATCTAGTAACACTAAAAGGACAAACACCAAGAATGCTAGATGAACAAGCACTTAAAGTTAAGGAATATAAAGCTAGATTTAAAGATGCGGATGTTGACTTTGAACCATTAGCCTTATTACTACAAGTAATTGATTTGGTAGATGGTGAGAAACTAAACTCAAGCAAACTAGAAACTTTCATTAATAACTTACCTGCAGTTGATATGTTAAAAATAGTAAATACTGTAGATAAGCTTAATAAGAGCTTTGGTTTAGACACGGCTATTACTTTAACTTGCAGCAATTGTGGCGAAGAATTTAATACCTTTTTTCGCTTCGGGCCCGAGTTTTTTAGACCCACAAATATCTAAAGATGGCAAAGCATATGGGCCAAAGCGATATAGAGAAATTCTAAAAGAATGCTGATTTATAAGTGATAATCTGCATATGAGCTATACTGATGTGCTAGATATATCATACCAAGAAAGAGTTTATTTAATAGATGAAATAAATAAAAAATTTGAAGAAAGCAATAAACGTATAGAGCAAATAAAACAGCAAAATAAAAAAGATTAATAGAGGTTAATAATGGCAGATAATACTACAGATACTTTAGCAAACCTTACGGCTAAGCTACATGAGTTTGAGGCACTACAAAAAGAAGCAACTGAAGAAGTTGCTCAGTTTGAGCTTGACAAAAAAGTAGATGTAGTAAATAAACAGCTTAAAGTAGAAAAAGACTACATTAAAAAGCAACAAAAACAAAGAAAAAAGCTATTAGATGATCTAGAAAAGGCAGAGACTGAAAAGGATAAGGCAAGATTAAAGAGAAAGCTAGATAACTTGAATGCTGAAGCAAAAGCTGCGGCTGAAAACATTGAAAAAGCAGCAAACCTGCAAAAAAAACTAGATAATCTAAAAGAACGTGGCTTAGATGGTAAGCTTTCAAAGGCTAAAGCCTATATAGATACCTATGGTGCAAAAGATTCTTTAGCTATAGGATTAACTTCTTTAGTTAATAGTATAGCTAATATGTCTCAGCAAATGATGAGTAAGGCTGACCAAATAGCTCAATATCAATCTGCTATTGATACTCGTTTATATGGGTCTTCTACTAATAAAACATTTATGGGTTCTTATTTTAGAAGTCTTAGTAAAGATGTCACTGGTTTAGCTGGTATATCACCACTTATCTCGCAAGAAAACTTTATGAGTAATATTGCTACTATGGTTAGTAGAGGTATTGCTTTTAATATTGAGCAAAGAGCTGCAATGGAAACTTTAAAGGATAAAATTGCAACTACTTTTAGTTCTTTCGATTCCAGCTTAATTAAGTTAATTCGTATACAACAAGCTGATACTACTGCTGGCCGTTTAGGTATGGAAGCAGCACTTAATGAATTCTTAAATAGCATGTATTCTACTACGGAGTATATGACAGATGCTGCATCTGATATTAGGTCAAGTATTTATGAGGCTTCTGCTCTAATGGGTGCAACACAAGCAACAGCATTTGAGTTCCAAGTTCAGAAATGAATGGGCTCTATGTATTCTGTAGGTATGTCTAGAGAAGGTATACAAGGAATTGCTAGTGCTTTAGGTAAGCTATCTGCTGGCGATATTTCAGGATTAACTGGTGGTGGAGCATCTAACTTACTAATAATGGCAGCTAATAAAGCAGGCTTATCAATAGGTGATATTTTAAATAATAGTTTAAATGCAGAAAATACAAATAAACTATTAGCAGGTGTTGTAAGCTATTTAGGCGAATTAGGTAGTTCATCAAGCAGCCTAGTTACTCGTCAACAATTAGCTAGAGTTTTTGGCTTATCTGCATCTGACTTAAAAGCTATTAGTAATTTGAGTGAAGCTCAAATTGCTGGCACTACAGAAACTACTGGTAATTATGGTGGTTTTGTTAATAACTTATACAAAATGGCTGGTAGTATGTATGGCAGAACAAGTATTGGTGAGCTAATGAAGACTGCTAAAGATAATTTTAGTTATACTATTGCGGCAGGTCTTGCTAATAATCCGGCGTTATATGCTACAATGATGGCAGCAAATATGTTGCAAGATTTAGTTGGTGGTATAGCAATACCTACAGTATATGCTTTAGGAAGTGGCGTTGACTTAAAAACAACCGTTGCTCAAATAATGCAAACAGGTGCTATGAGCGCAAGTTTATTACAAGGCGTAGCAACTATGTTGGGCGCTGGCACAGGTGGTGCTGGACTTGGTGGTGTTTCTGGAAGACAAATTCTTAATGCATTAGGTCTTACAGGTGGCTCTATGACTACGCTTGGTATGGGCACATCTGGTAGTGTTTATATAGGTGGCGGTGGAAGTGAAGTAGAACAAGCTGCTCTTGGTAGTGCTGAAGATAAAAAGCTAGAAATATCTAGTGAAAACCCAGACAAAGCAGATGTTACAGCAGCAACTATCAATGACAGTATATGGGCTGTGCATACATTAATTTCTCAATTTATGGGAGAGATAAAGGGCTATCAACAGACTGGTTTTAAAATTACACAATACTAGTATCAGAGGTATTTATAATGTTTAAGTTTAATAGTAATCATATAATAACTGGCTACATAAAACAAAAGCTTCATTCTTTTAATTTACCTAAAGTTAGAGTTTATGTAGAAGGAGAACCAATTATTAAAACATTAGCATATGATGAGGTAGGTAAAAATCCTACTAACAATGAAGTGCTAATGTATGTGCCATATATTAAAAATGGACGCATTGAAGAATATAGGCTAACAGACAAAGAAACTGATAAATGAGAATGAGTGCCAAAAGGTTGAAGTAGCAAGAAGCTACCAATACATGAGCACTTTTATGAGTATGGCGAGTATGTTCCAAACTATACTAAAAACTTAGAAATAAAAAATAATATCTATGATTCATATACGCATGAATATTTAGGAGATTATTTACGTTTTCAAAGAGATTACAACTATATAGATTTAATGCCATTATATAATTGTTTTAGTAATAGAATATGTAGTGGTATAGCTACTGAAATACTTAATAAAGATAATCAAGTTATTAGCACTTTTGATGGCAGCGACTCAAGATATAAAATTTATATGCTACCTGTAAAGCTATTTAAAGAATATACAATAGCTATCGACTCAAGCTTTGGGCTTGAGATTTGCTGTGGTATTTATGGTAAATATCAAGGGACTAATCCAGCTTTAAGCAGCTTGCCATCTACTACATATGTGAGAATAAATAGTGCTAACTTTAATACACCATTTATTTATGATAAGTTAACAAAAATTACAGATGAAGTTATTTTAAATAACTTAGCACAAAATGAGCTAAATCTAAAGCTATTCATAAAGGTGCCTGTTGCAGTAAACTCAAGCATAACTATTTTAGAAGGAAATTACTTAGCTTGAAATGATACAATAAATAAGTCAGAAGAAGACAGAAACTATTATTCATTAAAAAACTATTCTATAAATAACTTAGATATTAGACAATCTGATGCAAAATCAACTGAGCTTTATTTAGCAGAAGATGGTGCTTATAAGCACATAACTTCATTACAACTATTGAAGATGAATACAACAGAAAGCTATCCATTTGCTGATAGATTGCTTGAATATTTAATTGGAAATGCTATTACACCACTTGATAATCTGCCAGATAATATTGAAAGAGCTCAAAAAGTTTTAGCTTTAAATAATATACTAAAAAGCTCATATAAAGGCATTTGGAGCAACACTATAAGACCTGTACTATATAACTACATGAACACATCACAAGTAAACAATACTAATGCTGCAAATCATGACGTTTTAGGCTATATAGATAAAGATATTGAAACTTTATTTAAAAATAGAGATTCAGCTAATAACTGACATACAATAGCTAATGAAAACTTATATCCAGATATATACAAAAGTGACAAAGGAGGTAACTAATGGAAAGAATTTATCCGCTTCCTGATAATTATTTATACATATCACATCTAGATGAAGACTTAAAATATTGAGTAATACCTATGTATCCAGATACTATATCTGATTCTATGGGGTCTACATTTAATTCTACTACTGCATTAGGTAGATCAGCACCAGTTTATACATTTAGCAATGCTGGACCTAGAACTGTCCAAATAACTATCAAATTACATAGAGACATGATGGATGATGTAAATGTAGATAATACAAGTGTTAAACTTGCTGCTGGTGAAGACTATATTGATAATTTAATAAATGCTTTAAGAGCAGTTGTAGTACCTAAATATAATTTAAGTAATAAAGCAGTTGAACCACCTTTAGTAGCTTTAAGACTTGGAGAAGAAGTTTTTGTAAAAGGTGTAGTAAATAATAGTATAGGATTAACGTTTGAAAAACCTATATTGTCAAATAATAAATATGCACAAGTTTCATTACAATTAACAATTTCAGAAGTGGACCCATATGACGCAACAGAGGTTTATAAATCTGGCGGATTTAGAGGGATAGTAAAAACGCTTAGAAATGGTATGAATTATGCTTAATGGGCTTATAAGGAGACGAGAGGACTAATATGGACGTATTAACTAATAAACGATATAACAGTTTTGATTACATATGCCGTTATACAGGCGTGCCTTACTACTATAATACAGAATCTCAAAAAGATATTTATGGCATTGGACAGAACTTAAATAAAGATACACCTTGGGTTGCTCACAAAGTAGTTCAAGAAGATACTTTAGATAGCCTTGCCCTAAAATATTATAATAATCCTACATATTGGTGAATTATTGCATATTTTAATGATATACAAGATTCTCTTGAGCCACTTAAAAATAAGTTTAGTATTATTAAAATACCAAGCATTTCAACTATAACGTTTGGAGACCTTAGATAGTGATAGATACAGTTGGTAATAGACGTAGCCTTTTAACAAGTAATGCCAGAATACAAGCACCTTGAATTAAAGTTACTATTGGTAGCTTTACTTTTGGCGTATTTTCTAAGTCTGATATAAGCAAGCAAACTAAGGCAGGCTTTTATACTGCTTATAAAGTGCAATATCCAAGCTATGTCAAAAGCTTATCTATTACAAAAATAAATGGTCAAGTAAATCAATACACACTACAAATTAGCTATCCAGTTAAAGCTGGCGAAGACCCTAACTTCTTTGAAAAAGTATTTTCATCAGTTAGCGACTCACGTAAAATAGTTTTTAGCTATGGTGATGCATCTATGCCTGACTATGTTTATAAAGATGAAGAAGCTATAATTACTGATATAAAAGAAAGTTTTAGCTTTGGAAATAGTGGAGCCATGAGCTCAGCTATATCCTATACCATCTCAGCAGTATCTTGTGCTAATTTAGGCCAGCAAGGTAGCTTTACTTTTACTCATACAAAAGGTAAACTTGAAAAACCAAGTGATGAAATAAAGCGTGTATTTAAGAACTCACGTTATGGCTTACAAAATTTATTTACAGGTATGTCAAGTGATAAGCTAAGCACACTAATTGCAGGAGATGATAAAGCTGTGCAGTTAGACACTAAGACAAATATATCACCAGTAGATTACATAAACTATTTAGTTAATTGTATGGTGCCGGCAAGCTCTACAGAAGGTAATTCTTACAGAGATGTTTATATTTTAACTATACATGATGAATCAATTTATGATAAGCTATATAGTGATGCTGTTGACTTAAGCGGACCATATTTTAAAGTAGCAAGAATGACTAGCGCTAAAAAGCAGGCTGAAGCTTATGAAATAGATATTGGAACTATGACATCTACTATAGTAACAAATTTTAGTGTAGCTGACAATGAAAACTATTCACTATATTATAACTATCAAAATGAGCTTACGCCTGAAAGCTACGTAAGACGTATAAATAATCAAGGACTATGAGAAGATACATATGCACCAGTTATTTCGTCAAAAAACGAATTACATACTACAAAAATTCAAGATGCTGTTTGGTGGTCTCGTATGACACAATACCCAATTAGTGCTTCAGTTACAATTCAGGGATTATTAAGGCCTGCTACACTTATGACTTATGTTAGATTAAATGTAATATTTCCTGGTGGACAAAAACATATTACGTCTGGTTTATACATTATAACAAGCCAAAAAGATGAAATAAGTGAAAGTGGCTATAGAACTACATTAGGCTTAACTCGTATATCTGATTAAGAGGTTTAAATATGATTACAAAAGGAATAATTACTAGCATAGACTATAATACAAATGTATGTCAAGTTCGCTTACCTGTTTTTGAACCAGCAGGTGCTGTTGATGCAGCAATTAATGAAGCTACATTTTCAATTCTGCCAGGCTTATACAATGGCTATAAAGTGGGTGATAGAGTTTATGTTGACTTTGAAGATAATCAGTTAAATAATCCAGTAGTTATTGGTAAGTTATATATAAGCAGCGAAGAAGAAAGCTCTGACCCACGAGGCATGCTTAACTGTGCTAATATTGCTACACAAGAGCTATCTATGCCAGTTAAAACTAAAATCATATCTGAACCTTCTTTTGCTAATAAGCTAGAAGGTGGCGCTTGTAGCTATGGCACAATAGAAGATATTATAAAAAAGCTACAAGAATATGAATACCGAATAGCACAACTTGAAGAAAAAATAGAGAATTAAATTTATTAAATTTATACAAATAAATTGCTAAATTATATAGTTTAATCAGAAGGAAGTATAGAAGTGCAATCAATAAAGTTTCCAAAAATGTTTAATACAAATAGCACAAGAGTTTGGAAGAGCAACGAATATCTAGCTGCTACTAAACAAAATACTATTTTAACTTTGAGCACAGAGCGCGGTGAGCTTTTCTGTGATCCATACTGGGGCTTATTGTTTAAATATTATTTGTTTAATCAAAACAGCTTGATTCTAAGAGACACTTTAGCTGATATGATCTATACTCAACTTGCTATTTTTGTGCCACAAGTTGTTGTAAAACGCAATGATATAGAAATAGTGCAAGATAAGGAAAAGGGCACTTTATACTGTAATTTTAAAGGAATAAATCAAATAGACTACCAAGTTAATACTTTTAACTTAAAGCTATTTGAACAAAATAATAATGTTAGATAGGGAGTAATGCATGATTACTAATAAAGAAATAGCTGCAGTAAATTTATCACCAACTAAAAAGGATTTCTATCAAATTTGGAATGAACTTTTAGATACTGCTGGTAAAATCTCAAATAGATGGGATCCAACTTCAACAAATGAAGCTGACCCTGGTATTGTATTATTAAAAGTTTTAGCTGCGCTAGGTGATAAGCTTAACTATAATGTTGATAAAAATATACTTGAAGCATTTATGCCTTCTGCAACACAAGAAGAATCAATGAGACGTCTTTGTGATATGCTTGGCTATGCTATGCGTTATTATATTTCAGCTACTACTTTAGTTAATATCTCTTATAATGGAAAACCTACCGAACTTAGCGGAGAGGGTATAACTATTGGTGCTTTTACTAACTTAAAAAATAATGAAGATGATATAAATTATTTTACGCTAGAACCTATTACTTTGACTGACTTAAAAACTAGTGGCACTGTGCCAGTTATGGAAGGTGAACTATGTGAATGTGAGTCAGACGATGATAATATTATTTCAGTTGCGCTATTAGACGATAACTATAGATATTATTTACCAGAAGATAAAATTGCTGAAAATGGTATTTTTATCCAAAATTACAGTGATGGATTTTTAAGTGAACTATGAGATAGAGTTGATAATTTAAATACACAGCCACTTAATAAAAAGATTTTTAAGTTTGGATATAGCTCTTCAAAGCAAATGCCATATGTTCAATTTCCTGAAGACATAAATGATATTATAGAAGATGGACTTTATATTAGATATACCAGAACACATGGTATCAATGGTAATATATCTGCTGGCATCTTAAGTGCTATGGAAAAACCAAGTGATTGGCCAGAAGAAACTAGTACTAATCCAGAAAAATATACAATTTCTAATTATAACATTACCAATATTTCAGCTGCAACAAATGGTGCTAATCCAGAAACTATTGACCAAGCTTATAATAGCTACAAGAGAACAATAGGCACATTTGATACATTAGTTACTTGTAGAGATTACATGAATAAAATATATCAAATGATAACAAGTGATACTGATGCAACACCACTTGTTTCTAATGTTATTGTTTCAGACATAAGAGACGATATAAATAAAGCAGTTACTCTTTGCACATTTAGTGAATATGGTATGTGCTATCAAAATATTTCAAGAGTGGCTAAGGTTAAAGATGCTAACCAAAAAGAAAAATTAGTTAATGCTATAAATAGCTTTGACTTAATATTATATCCTTTTAAGGCTTACTTCAACCTAGGCAAAAAAGATGACTATGTAAATTCTTTTAAATATACTGCAAGTAATAATTATGCAATTAAGGCTAATTTAGAAGACAGCAAAACTATTGCCCATAATATTATAGACCCAGATAGCACTGATATAGCTTGTATTAAAAACTATGTCAAACTTAATGCAAAGATTGTTACAGTAAGAAAAGTAAATAGCATAGAAGAAAAACTTATATTAGCAAATGTTTATAAAGCTTTATATAATGAATTTAATATGAGAATGCTTGAATTTGGTGAACCAATTCCTACAGAAGTTATGTTAAATTGTATTAAAGAAGCAGATAACAGAATTAAAGATGTTTATTGGTCGGCTGATCCTGAGCTTTATACTGCTTTCTGCACAGTAGGTGGCGGGGAATATCTAGGCGATAACACACAGTATGACTCAATTTATAACAAGTTAGCTATCAATAATGTGCTAGCAGGAAGAGTTTCATTATTTGAATATAATGATGATTTTGCTTATAGCTATAACATAAACACTACTGAAACTTATCCAAAAGCAAATGATAGTAGAATAATTAGCAAACTAACTTCTAGCTTTGAATTACCAATTAGTGGAGGAAGCATAGAGCCAGAATATACTTTGCAACAAAATGAGCTTATTCAATTTAGAGCACCTAATTTTAGAACAGGCAGAACTTATTCAGCTTATGTTTTATTCTACTTTGATAATGGCATCTCAGGCCGAGGGCATGATAAAGAACTTATCTGTGCTGCTGGTAGCACTTATAAGTTAAAAAATACTGATGAACTATATATTAAATATACTACTACAACAACAAATCCAGATGGATCTACTACATCTGATACAAAGTGTGAATATTATGATGCTTCTAGCGGCCTTATTATTAAACCAAATTTTGATCTAAAAAATAGAGATGGCAGTACTAATGCACATGGAACTAGCTTTGGTCCATTTGGGCCAAATAAGAAATACATTGAAAAAATGTTTTCGCTAGGTGCTACTGATGCTATTGAAGTTGTTGAAGAGGATAAGGTAGAATTAAATAAAAAATACACATATTTATATTGGCATAGAAATGATGAGGCTCAATCTATTACAAAAGATGGCAATATTTTATTTAACTTTGATGAAGATGATGACCATAGCTATACATTAAAAGATGGAGAATACGTTTGCTATACTGATATTAATAAAACAGACTTAGTAGTATATACTAGTGGAACGCGTGTTTCAATAAATGAAAATTCAACTATAAAATTAAGTAAATCTGTTTCAGATTTAGAAATTAGTGCAGAAGAAATACTAACAAATGGTATAGCTGCATCAATACCTTGGAAACAATATAACTTTACTTTAGAAGATTACTTAACTCTTACTAGTTATCAATATATTACATTAGGAGAAGGCGACACACTAAAAGATATTATTACAGATAAAAAGGTAGAAAAGCTAACAAATACGTGAATACCAATAACTGATGCTGAATATCAATATAGTACAGCTCCTACATCACAAAAATTACCTTATATAGATGTTGATACTGATAGCAAATGAGAAGCACATACTATATTAGCTATAAATATGGGCCCAGATGTTGATCAAGTATTACATTGGCATGATGCTATAAAAATTTATTATACAGATAAAGATAATCCAGGGACTGATGCAGGTTATGATACTATTAACGGCGGCGATTATGCACCTGTGATATTAAATTCAAATTATATCTGTAATACTACAACTGGCAGTGTAGATACTTTAGGCACTGAAATTGTAGGAACTGAAATAGAGTATACTATAACTGATTTTAAGCTTAGAAAGAAAGATACAGACGACAAGGCTATAGCTGATAGCGAAGTAAATAACTATGGTAAGAATTTAACTAAGATTGCACTTGAACAAGGCGAAGAAAAGAAACTTAATATTAGAGGTGTATCTAAAGAAAACTTTGGACTAGTTATGATTTATAACACAGCACCAAGTGATACTGATCCTGAAGCTAATAATTATATTATCTTAGATACTGATAATGCTACTAAATATGATTACACTATGAGTATTTATAACTTAACATCAACTGATGGATGGTGGGATAAATATCATACAGGTGGAGGCAGTATAGCAGAAAGATATTATTTAAAACCAGGTGTAAATATGATTATGTTTACTAAAGACTGCTCAATAACTTTGGTTGGAAATAGTGAATCAGCTAGTCATGCTTTAATATTTGATATGCTACATATTGTTAAGGGCATTAATAGTAAGCTTGATTATAAATCATCAGATACAACTGATGGTGGTTTATCTGATGCATTAAAGCAAATAGCTGAAGTTGATACGAATAATGAATTTTATTACTCAGCTGAGCTAGAAACAGCTAGCTTGATTGATTTAAATGCTAATGATGCTAATGCAAAACTAAGCACACCAACCACTTGGTATGACTATAACAATATAAACAATAAATTTGTTATCTCAGAGTTAGATGCTAATTATCTGGCTAAGGGTATAACATTAGCTTTGTCATCAAAACTATAATTATGATTAAATTAGAAGAACTTACACCAAAAGTATATTATAAGCAATCAAGAGACTTTCAATTTATTGGAAGGCTATATGATCTAGTATTGAACTCTATACAAACAAATACAGAACTAACTAATTATTTGCCTTTAGATAGAAATACAGACCAGCAATTGTTAAACTTAGCTGCTTTTACACTTGGTTTTAAGCTTAAACATAATTATAACATAGCTCAGTTAACAGCTCTTTGTAATGTATTCAGTTATGCACTTAAAAATAAAGGCAATATTAAAAGTATTATAAGCGTATGTGATGCTGTGCTTAATGCAGAAGGAATTAGATCTAGCACAACATATGCACAAAATGGCACAGATTTAATTCTGTATTTACCAAGCACACTTACAGATATAACTTTACTTAGAGACTTACTTGATTATATCTTACCAGCTGGAATGTCTTGCACATTTGTCAAAGAAACTGTTGCTAGTATTAATGCTATTGATACTATCACAGGAACAAATGATAATATTGAAAAGTATATAATTGAAAGTAATGACTATAATAACTATAACAAAATTATGAAGCCAAGTAAAATTGTGCTTGCTAAAAATATAAGTAAGAATAAAGGATATATTGCTAATAGTAATATTTATAAGCCAGAACTAATTAATAATGCAAATGAGGAAAATGATAATGAAGACAACTAATACTATTTTATATAGTGGTTATGTAAGAGTAAGTTTAATAGGACCTAATGGCAAAGTGCTTCTACAAAAAGAATCTCATAATAGTGGTAAATCACCATTATTTGAGTTTTTAGGTTATTGCTTAATAGGAAACTACTATAGCGAACTTAGACCTTGCAGAATAAGACTATTTACTAAGGGTCCTAATGAGCCTGTGGCTACACCAAGTTTTGATACAGATACTTGTGTATCTGAAGCTGTGCTTCATGAGCCTGGAACACCATTAAGTAAGTTTGGCGAAGATGCTTATCAAGCTACATATCACTTTAAAATTCCTTATGCATTTATTAGCTTGGACACAACTGGTTCTAATGCTATTATATATAAGCTAGCATTATATTCTAATAAAAATAGTTCAGAGGGCGATATAGGTCATCCAAGTGCTACATATTTATTTACAAATGATACCGGCACAGACTGGGCTGATGCAAATGAAGCTATTAATTTAGCTGGCTTGCAATCAAATTATTCTATTATAGTTGATTGGACTATGACAATAAAAGACGGAACTAACTAAGGAGAAAATTATGAGTTTTTTTAAGAGTAAAGATGTAAAAGTATTTCCATGTGCTTATAGAGGAACAGATGATACAGGTGCATATTTTAATCCAGAATCTATAATACAGTCTGAGTTTAATTTTGTTAATGCACCAAACAGACATTGGAAGCAAAGCTATGTTATAAGCTATGACAATACTACACATAAGCTTAAATGTGTAATAAATGGATACTACTTTGAAATAGACAATGTAGATGATTATTTAGCTAAATTAACTAGCACTAAATTTGAACTTGCTATTAAAGTTGCTAATGTTGCAATTGGTGGCACTAGTAATCAAACAGAAGTGCTAGCTAATTTAGATACATTAGGTGGAGCTGGCCAAACTTCAGACCAATCATTAGATAACAAAAAGGATGGCACCTATTACTTTACTGGACTTGCTTATGGATTATCTGATACTAGCCGTTATATAGCACTTGATGCTCTTACTAAAGAAACTAATGGCAGTTGACATATAACATATGCAAGTTTACTACCTGAAATAGCTCATGACACTACAGAAAATAGCTCAGTTTTGCCTGGCGCTACAAAGATTACTGGAGAGCTAACTATAAGCAATGGCGGTGCTACTATTACTGGAGCTACAGAAATTAATGGCACACTAACAAGCACCAATACAATTACAGGCAAAAATGGTTTAAGCATCACAAATGGTGCTACAAACCTAAAAGCAACAACTATCACAGGAGCTACCAGTATTACAGGGGCTACAACTATTAAAGGAGCTACAAATATAAACACTGATGAAGATGCTGATACAACTATAGGAAATGCTGATAGCACAACAACTATAAAGGGAAAGCTTAATATACCAGGAGCTATCGATGTCAGCTATAAAGAGGGAGTGCTTACTATAACAAGAGGCTTAGAGTATCCTGCTCAAACAAATTAATTAAAAGGAAATATAACTAATGATTAGCTTTGAGGAAATATATGAAGAACTATCACAGCTTCAAGAACGTATTGTAAAGAAAGGCAGCAAATGACAAGTGCAGTCTGAGAAAGGCAAAAATATGGGCACTTATGATACTAAAGAAGAAGCTGAAAAAAGATTAAAGCAAATTGAATATTTTAAGCACTTAAACGAATCATCAGTCTATGCTTCTTATGAACCTATAAATTTAGAAGCTTTTGAAGATGATATTAATAATGTATTATACATTATTGGTGCGTCTGGTAGTGGAAAGTCTACATTAGCTGATATGTTGGCAGATAAATACAATGCTAAGGTTATAAACTTAGATAATGGTTGGCTTGGCGGAATAGCTGCTACAACTGAAGAAGCACTTGAAATTTCTTGATTTGATAAAGAGTTTTGAAATAAATATCCTAAATATAAAGTTATATTTGACAAAGTGTGTAATTATATAGATTTGCACCCAGAGAGTGCTAATTCAGCTAGAGATGCTATAAAAAATATTGATAGTAATAATGACTATGCTAATGATTATATTGAGTATGCTTTGGAATACACTAAAAATCATAGTCACGAAAAATTCATAATTGAAGGTGTACAATTATTAGATAAGAATGATGCTGGCTACTTATATAGAGCTGCAATGGGACCATCACCTTCTATAATAATTATGAGAACAAAATCAAAAAGAGTTACAAGAAATATTATTAACAGGGCAAAAGAACGTGGGGAAGAAGCGCCTAATAGAAAAGATATACATAAGCAAAACATGATTTGAAAAAAGAAAATAGCTGATTTTGAAGCTAATATCTAACAATTAATAAAATAAAAAAACTTTTTAGGCAGATGAAAAATCTGTCTCTTTTTTATTGTATAATATAGTATGAAGAAAGATTATACAAAAGAATTAGAAACAGCATATGAAGAGCTTTTTGTAAAGCTACTTGGTGCTTTACTTATGAATGACCAAAAAGCTATTGCTCGTTTACAAGTAGAAGCTACTGAATTATACAAGCTAAGAGAGAATTCAAAAGTTAAATATAACTTAGACATTAGTGTGAGGATTAAATAATGCTTGAGTATAAGTTGATTACTGCAGGAGATGCTTCAGACTTAAAGAGGGCTCAAAAAGGTATTTTTCCTAAAGAAGATTTTTCTAAAGCTATACCAATTGACTTAACTGATTTAGACTTTATTGATTATGCTAATTACTACTTAGCCTATGATAATAAAGAGCTTGTTGGGATAACAGGTATATATGTTTATAAAGACTATCCAGATGAAGCTTGGCTTGGTTGGTTTGGAGTTATGCCTGAGAAGCGAAATAAAGGCTATGGGAAGCAAATCTTAACAAATAGTATAAATTACTTTGCACACCAAGGATTTGCTTATATGAGGCTTTATACGAGCTTAAATGATAACTTTGATGCCTGCAAGCTTTATCATAAGATAGGAATGAGGCATGAAGCTTACTGGGCTGAAGCTGATACAGTTGGCTGTGTAGATATTTTTTCTTTAGCACTAAAAAATGTAACAGATTTTAAGCCACTAAATAATAGAATGCTTTATTTAGACAAGATGAATAAAATGATATTAGGAGAATAAGATGAAAGTATTTGCAGGACTTGCTTGTATAGCTATTATAATGCTTATTGGTATTTTGTTTACACAGAGCATTGAACAAAATGATGATGATAGCGAAGATTAATAAATGTATTTAGGAGATATAATATGACATTTGAGGAGCTAGGTTTTAGACAAAAACAATATGAAGACAAAAATTATTTTGAATTCGAAAGTGAATTTAAAGATGACAATGGCAATGATTTTTTACATCACATTATAATTGACGGGACAAAAAATGGTGAAGTTGTTTGTTATGATTCAACTTTAGATGATGGTTTTACTTGCGGCTCTAATTTATCTTTTGGTGAAGCCTTAGCAGTAGCTGACTTTATTAAAAATAATTTTAATTTAATGTTAGGAATAATGCCTGTGAGACCACAAGTTTTTTGGAAAGGATAAGCAGGTTGCTGAAAGGTTAGTATGAGCTCGTAATAAGTCTAATAGCTAGTAAAAGGAATATAATAAGCAATTTGCTTAACAAAAATAGTCTTAATGAAAATTAAGGCTATTTTTTTTGCTAAATTATGTGTTATGATCGGTTTAATGAGTAAAGAATTTGATAGTGTATATGAAGAGCTTAGCTTGCTTAATGAAGCAAAAAATAATGCTGATCCAGTAAAACTTGCTTGATTTAGGTATCTATTTAATCATGAGTCAGAACTTTATGATTTATTGGCTAATAAAATAGACTTTGATACATTTTACAAAAATGCAGTTGCATCAAGTGAATCTATTGCAAACTATAACAAAATTCAATCTATTGTAGATAGATGTAAGCAAAGCTATGAGCTATTAATAACCCAAAAAGCTATACCTGTAAAATCTGCTTGGTATAATCTATCAGAATTTGCAAGTATTTCAAAAGTTAGAAATAACCCTGCATTAACTGAATGATTTGGCATGCGAGGCATATATATAATTAGACAGATAAGCACAGGTAGACTGTATATTGGTAAAGCATTTGGTCTTTTAACAGAAAGAAATTCATTAGTTAGGAGAATGCAAACTCATTATTCTGCTCGTAAAAGCGATTCTACATTTCATAGTCTTATAGCTAAAAATAGAAATGACTTTGAGTGTGCTATTTTAGAAATAGTAAATAATTTAGAAGCAATAAATAGCGCTGAAATAAATGCCATAGAAAAATATAAAACATTTTATAATATTTTTGATTTTAATATGAAACCTGGTGGTGAAGGTGGAAGTGTAATAAGCAAAAATTATCCAGAAGTTATAGCAAAAGTAAAAGAAATGCTGATAAAACGTGGAGATAATGATAGACCAACTGATGAAGAAATTGCAAATGAAATTAAAGATCTTTTTGAGTATGCTACTTATAATAGAAAAAATGTATATGAAATTAAATATTTATATGGTTTAGGTTCAAAAGAGCATAGTTTAAAGAAGTCTAGCAGTAATTGAAAAGTTACACGAAAACCAGTTGAATTGTATAATATTAAAACGGATAAACTTGAGGGATCGTTTGATAGCTTGTCTGATGCAGCAAGATATATAGCAGAACAACCTGGTGTATCTAGTAGCGTTAACACAATAATTGGACACCTAGGAAATATAGCACGAGGTAGACGTGCAAATGGATATTATATAAAAGTAAATGAAGGAGATACCAATGAAAGAATTTAATAGTGTTTATGAAGAATTAACAGCACTAAATGAAAGCCCAATTTCAAATGGTGAGTATACATTAAGACTTGCCTATGAACTTGGCATTACTAATTTAAAGGAACTAGAAGACTTTAAAACTAGATATAAAAAAGAGCATCCAGGTTGTATTGATGACTTAACAACTATGCTTATTAACTATAAGAAAGAATTGGGTCCAAACTTCCAAATTAATAGTATTATGGATGAACCTATTAATGAAGACATTAAACTAAGAAATGTTGTTGAAGAGGGACGTTTATACAAGATACTTTGCAATGATGGCAATGGACAAATACTAAGACCATATAGTGCTTGGATAAAAGACCAAGGACAATGGAGACGTTGTGATAAAGACTTCAAAACAATGGAAGAAACAAAAGCTTACTTAAAGAGTAGAGGCTGGTTAGATGAAGCTTTGACTAAAGATGTTGAAGAAGAAGCAGAAATACCAGAAAGCTTTGATGATAGGATGGATTTCTTAGCAGCTGATGAACAAGAAGCTATTGATGGTTATGATTTAATTATTGCTGCTTTAAGTGATGAAGATGCTAATGTTAAAGAGCAATTAGAAAAGATTAAAACTGAAGAAATTGCTCATAAAGAATTTTTAGAAAAAGTTAAAGAAGATCATAACTTAGTTTATACTGAGCCACTTGAACAAGATGAAGTTAAAGAAAACCTAACTGAAGACTATCAAGATGACCTAACAGATGAGCCTGAGAAAGCTATGTATATAGCTCGCGAAATAACTTATCCATTTGCTTATGATGCTACAAGTGCTGCTGAATTATATGGTTGAGGAGTTGACTTTGGTTTAGAAGAAGATGAATTACTTGCACTTGATTCTTTGATTGCAGATGCTTTAACAGGGGCTAATGAACATGAGGCTGCTTTAGCTTATATGCATGATAAAGGATTGCCAGTAACTATATCTTTTAAGATTAATAATGCTGATAAAAAAGTTGCTGATGAAATGATAGCTAAATGTAAAACAGATGATGAAAAGAAAAAACTTTTATTTACTGCTATCAATTGTTTAGTTTTAGATGGCTACTTAAGATAAAAATGCTAAGTAACAGTAAGTAAAGTAGATGCCTATTGTTGGTTCAAGAATGTATATTAGAAACATATACATAGGGAGAAATAAAATATGAATTTATATGAAGCATTTAATGAATTAAATAAATTATATGAAGAGCTTGATGAAAAATCTATAACAGGTAAATATAAGCTTGGGGATTGGGTACACATCAAAAATTTTAATCTTGGCATAGAAGATGATATAGATAAAGATATATCACATGCTAATGGCGTTATAGTGCAAATTTACCATCGTGAAATCGACCCAGGTATAGATATGATAAGCACTTGAATCGTAGATACAGAATGTAGGGGTTCTAATATGATTTGTGATACTGTGGATGAAAGAAACATAGAACCTATTACAGACAAAACTAAAATAGACCAAATAGTTAATAGCTATCAAGAAAAATACAAAAATAGAAATGTTCAAAGTATTATAAGCAGATATATTGAAGAAGCTAAAAATAGAATAATGGAACAAAATGCTGATTCGCTAGCAGATAAACCAGTAGAAAATGCTAAAAAGTCTGATACTAATAGCAGCCTAGAAAAGCCTGCTAATGATAGCACTGCTGAAGAAACACCTGCAGAAGAGCCTAAGAAAAGTAATAAATACACTAGTGCACAATTAACAAAAGCTAGGCAAAATAATGCTAAGCTATACAAAGCATTAGCTGCAAGAGGATTTGATGTTTCTAAGCTTCGTAATAAAAAGAAAGATAAAAATGGCAAAGAATATTCTGTAGCTTCAGATGAATTAAATAAGTTACGTAAAGAAATATTTGGCGAAGCAGTATATGAAACAGTAAAAGACTATAATGATGTTTATTCTTTATTAGAATACATAAATGAATAATAAAAGACTGAATAAATTTCAGTCTTTTATTTTATATGCTATACCAATCAGCTAAATCACCAAAATATGGGTGTATGGCTTCACTTTGTTTAACACGAACTTCTTCAGGACTATGTTTAAATGTTACTTGATAATCTTCAACATATATCTTGCAAGGTGCAAAACTATAGCTTTCTATTGTGCCATCAAAATATCTAGCAACACTTTTAGAAGTTAAAGCATATAAGTCTGTTTTTCTAGTATATCCTCTTGATGAAATATAATATTGCATATTTGCTATTTTTTCTTCAATACTTTTTACTGTCTCTTGATACTCATTATAGTCTCTAGCTGAAACAGGAACATTAACTATTACTTGCTCTAATAATTTATTTTTTTCATTGTATGAAGAAAGTTTGAAACGATAATCTAATCCATTTTGTAATAAGATTTTTTGTTTTACAATTTCGCCATCAAAGATTTCTTTATGCTTATGAATGGCATCAGCAGATGCAGGGCAAGAAACAGCATTTGCAGCCTCAAGCATCTTAAATGCTTCTAAAATATTTTTTGAGCTATCATTAATTTCTTGTGCTGTCATTAATACTCTAAATCTATCTTGTGAAAAGCTAGCTCTATCTGCCCATGACTTAGCTGTTTTATACATATCATCAAAATACTTATTAGCTTCATCTAATGAAAAACACTCTTTATGGTCATGCACGGTGCAACTAGTATTACTATTGCTAAACTTAAACATACTATTGATGCTTGTTAGCTCTATAATATATAATAAACTTACTGCTTCATCTTTAATCATATTTATCACCTCTCTCTTTATATATTATACAATATACTATGTGGCATGTTAATAGCTTTTTGTAAAGTTTTTGCAAGATCAGCTATTTAGCCAAAAAAGCAGATTAAAAAATGTATAATAATATAGAGCTTATATAGAATAGCCTATATAGCCCCCCCTTATTTTTAGCAGTGATATAGCATAATAAAAGCTATTATACTAGGGGCCCCTATGCTTTAAAACTAAAATATAATGTACATATACACATGCATATAAGGAGCTAATATGAACTATACTAACTTAGAAGAAGTAACTAATAAAGCTTTAGAAACAGGCGAGAAAATAGTATCACTTGAATGTCCTTGCTGCCATAAAACTTATTATGCTTTAGAAAGTGAAGCCGGCTGGTCTAATGCAAATAGAGGTGAAGGTGGCTTTGGAGCTAACCCTGAAATATTTAGCGTAAGACAGCTTGGAAGAAAGTGTCCTCATTGTGGATTTATAACAGAAGTAGGTCCAGGAAAAGCATTTGACCCAAGCTATAATTCAGTTAAGGATGAAATAAAAGCTAAAGAAATGGCAGAGCAAATAAGAGAAGAAACGCTATTACCTTGGTCAGTAATAAATAATGTAAATAGTAGATTATAAAAGTATAAATATAAGTAAGCTGAAAATGCTTACTTTTTTCTTGCATAAATATGCTAAATTATATGATTACTTTTTAGGAGATTTAAAGAGATGCCAGATATTAATTTCAATGATACATATGATGAGCTTTCTAACTTAGCAGTTGATCCAGCTGAAATGAAAAAGGATGATATTGATATAGGAAAAGCTAAAAAGTTTTTTGACTTAATAAAAGAGACAATAACAGAAAAATATGGTGATATTATTTGCTCGCCAAGACAAGCAAAAGCATTAGGATTAATAGATTATACGTATCATGATTGGCCTATTTTTTTAGATGATAATGATAGCATACCAGATATTATGAAAATAGTTGAAGAAACTTTACAAGGACTAGCTTATTCTAAAGATATAGCATATAAGTTGGCATTGTATTATCATCCTAGTAAAAAAGCTTATTCATTAAAATTATTTGTAGATGAAAATGGTAAAATTTATAGACAAATGTCTGACTGAATGTGTCCAGCTGATATTATAGAAGATAATGAAAGAGAGATAAAGAAGAATGAAAAAGAGCTTAGTGAATTTGAAGCTAAAAAGGCAAGAGAGAAAAAAGCTATAGAAGATATAATAGAAAAAGATAAGAAAGAAATACAATTCATTAAAGATCATACACAAGAAGATGCCCTAACAAATAAACCTAATCTAAAGTATAAAGCTATAACAAGATGGGTATAACCATTAGCAAAGCTTACTAATAAGGCAGACTAAATAAGGTCTGTCTTTTTTAATGCTCTATTTATAAGAACTAAACAAACGTTTACTTTTGTATCTAGCGGTGTAAAGTGGTAGAAAATGGAGCAAAGTGGTAAAAAGTGGAAATTTTTAGAAAAAATATTGCTAAAATAAATGAAGCGTGTAAAATAAAGCTCTTGGTGTAATCTGTTTCGTTTGGAGCTTGTTGAAGCTTAGGTTTATATATAGTGAGATTGCTTGTGAGAGTTTCTACTAGTTAAGTGAGTTTTAAAAGTGCTTGAAGTCAAGTGGCGGTCAGTTAAACCGTATGAACAGTTAGTAAAGCAATAAGATGTGGGAGACCAGTGTAAGTGAGAGCATTTTAGAGTTATTAGTTTAAAAAAGAAAAGTTTAAATTATACACCTTGAGATTATAAACGCTTCTATATATAAGTATAGGCTTGCTGAATAAGGTAAGCCTATATTCATTAAAAAGCTAAAATATGAAGGAGAAAGAAAAGCTAATATGTCAATATTTAACAGTGCAGATAATAAGCTTAATACAATTTTGTATGAAGGTAAAGATGTTAATATATTAGAGCTAGACGAAAGCTTAATTGAAGGCGGTCCTACTGCTATTTGAAGAAAGCCACTAGATGTTAAGCTTTTATGCAGCTATAAATGAGAGAATGGTGATAGTTATGCTTATACTATTTTTAATGAGTTGACAGGGTATGATGAGTGAAAGCCTAAAGCAAGCGAGCTGCTTACATTGCCTTATGGAACAAAGCTTTGGGTAACTAAAGAACAAATACTAACACCTGATGCCGATGCACAAACTGCTGAAGTAAAGCCTTATTATGGTAATGTCAATGACCTTGAAAAAAATGAATCATTAATACTTCACGTAGATTATAGTGAAATAGCTGAAGACTGCAAGATTAATGGTAATCCACCACTTAGCTTTTTTAGTAAGGATTATAAAGCCGATATTACTGGCGCTTCTGAATGCCTAGAAGACTTAGAAGACGCTAAGATAGATGGAAATGATAAGCTAGGATATATAGCTAGTATAATGATAGGCGAGACTAACCTGTCTTACTATGATGGGTCAGCAGCTGATAAATATTATACGATAGAAAAATCTGTTGATATTAATATCACTTATAAAGTTAGATACAGAGAATATAGAGTAGCAGTAATCAATGAAGATAGTCAAGAAATATGCAGTGATAACTTTTTTGAGCTTTATGCTGGACAAGATGCAAAGCTTACGCTAAGAAACCCATTACAAAAGCAAGACTTAATAGCTACAGGCAATAATAGTCTTATTGGTGAGTATAGAATACCGGAAGGCTCACATACTACTAAAACAAAAACTAGCTTAAGTGGCACATTTACAAACAATGTAAAAACACTTACTAAAAGTGATGCAGATTTTGGCTATTATGTAATTAAGAATACATTTAATGACACTTCTGAAAATCCAATTTATATAAGCAGCAGCCAGATTATAACATATGATGATACTTTGGATAAATTCTATATTAAGTGTGGTGCATCTAACCTAGATCGTTTATATGACATAGAACTTTTTGGATGTACTGGTTTTACTGACTATGATGGTGTCACAGTTGGTGGCGGAGATCAAAATGCTATTGTTTATAATATACCTGCAAAAGCCACATGTTCTATTAGCAAAAATAACACTACAGCACAATTTGAAACTTGAAAGTTTAATGTAAGCTGGGGAAATGATTTGTCTGATAACAAATTTATGAATATAATTAGAGCAGCTCAACCAAACGCCTCTACATTTAGCTTTAATAAGTCTTACACAAATCCAAGTGAATTTAAAAATGTTGTTTCTTCACCAGATACACTTAATCCAGTAAGTAATATTGGAACTATAAAGAGTGAAAAATATGAGCTTAAATTTATAGCTGGCTGTGATGTAGCATCAGACTGAAAATTTGCACTTAGCAATGATACTAACTATGAGTACCGTGTATCAAGCACACAAACAGTTGAGTACTTCACTGGTACTAATGGAGATCATCCTGGTGGTTACATTGGTATGAAAGTTCCAGGACTTACTACAGATGGTTTTGTACCTAAATATAGCTATGCGGCACTTACTGATAATTTTCCTTCGGTGCCTGCAACTTATACTGGCTATTTATATCTTAACTCTAGAAACTCTAGTGGAACTTACCAAAATCCAGCTGCTGAGCTAACAGGAGATGGCACAGTATATGGTAAAGTATATATAAATCGAATAGCTTTAACATTTGAAGAAAACAGATTATGGCTAGATTATACTGTGGTTAATCGAAAAAATGCTAATTTAAAATTGAGGCCAAAGCTTATTAAGAACACTTATATTTATATTAGTAAGTTTTAGTTAACAAACAACAATACAAAAAGGATCCTATTAATTTAGGGTCCTTATTTTTTTGCTCTAATAAAGCACATAGGGCCCCTAGCAGCACTTAGCTGATTACTGAACCTTGCTGCCGCCGATAGACGCTTTGGCCAGCAGTTCCGTGCGCGTGCACGTTAGCCCTGCCCTAAAGCTATAGGGTCTAGCCGTCGTCAAAGCCGCCAGCACCAGCCATGCCCTCATAGCACCAGGCGATTCCGCCAAAGCAGTAGGGCAAAGCTCCGGGGCAGAAGCTAAGGGAAAGCTTAAGACCAAAGCTAAGAGGTAAGCTATATATATACGCGTATAGGCAGAAGCTATTATATACTGCAACCTAATGCACACGCAGCTACTTACTAACTATATATAAGATGTAATTGAAATATTTTTAGAAAATATTTTTTTATTCTTATGCTCCGCGAATAAAAAGAAAAGAGCTCTAAGTATTTTTCTAGCTAGGAGGTATTGCTAGTTTACTTAAAGCTCTATATATGAGAATTAATTTTTTGTTATTATTGTTATTATTGTTATTATTTTTAATTTGCTGAAGAGGACTTGGCTTGGAAAATATTAAATAATAAAAGGAGGTGAAAAAAAC
>Ga0256405_10004355_pt1 | contig 26707 bp, 23 predicted proteins | sample RumenRJG_02DNA_FD_189096 | JGI IMG/M metagenome (GOLD analysis project Ga0256405, IMG submission 189096) | Bovine rumen microbial communities from Lethbridge, Alberta, Canada - RJG_02 | ecosystem: Host-associated > Mammals > Digestive system > Stomach > Rumen | place: Canada: Alberta... | reverse complement strand
GCTACAACTTGTGAAAATAATTGGTGTGCCATTTACTTGCCTCTCTTAAATCTCTCTTACATCTATATAAAGTAAATCTATGTTAAAAAATTGCTCTTTTTATCGCATAAAAATTCACATTTCTTAACAATATATCCAAATGAACTATGCAGACCGTCTTCCAGCCTGCAACAAGAAATGCTGTTATTTTAATATAATTTTCCTTATATTTATTTAAGTATTTTTTTATATAAAAATTGCCTTTTTAGATATTACGATATTTTAGCTAAATATAAAGAATAAACTCTCACAGTTAAAATACAAATTTAATAAAAAATAAACGCAAAAACTTAAGATTCAAACAAACTATTAATTTTATTTGTAATGTCTTGAGGATCAATTTCATTTGTAACTTTATTTATATCTTGAGCAATTTGATAAAGCTTTGCAGCCTCTATTTTATCACCGACAATAGTAATAGCACGAGCAAGATTAAAATGAGCTAAGGCATAGTTTGGATTACATTCAATAGATTTTTTAAACAAATCAATTGATTCAGGAACACGTCCTAAATCATCAAGATAAATTACACCCAAATTATTATATGCAATATCGTAATTAGGATCATTTTCAATAGCTAAATTATATTCTTTAATAGCCTCGTCTGTATCACCTTTACCCCAATGCAAAAATCCTAAATTACAATGAATTTTCGCATTAGCAGGATCTAAATCAAGAGCACTTCTATAAACTGTTAAAGCGTTTTCATAATCTTCTTTATCATAAAAAGCAGAACCCAAATTTATGTATATATCAATATCTTCTGGAGTTAAAAGATACGCACTTTGATAAGCACTAATTGCAGCATCCAAATCTTTTTTATTTTCCTGATACACAAAACCCAAAGTTTGAGTAATAACAGAAGTCCAAACCCTATTAGGATTCAATGTAATTGCAGATTGATAATGAGAGATTGCTTCCTTAACTTCGCCTTTTACATAGTATAAATTAGCCAAATTAGAATGGAATTCAGGCATAGTAGGTAAAATTGTTATCAATTTTTGATAAGTTTCTATCGCACTATCGTAATCACCTTGTTCTTCATAAGCTTGACACAAATGTCTATATGCAGGAATATTCAAGCTATCAATCCAAATTGCCATTTTATACTCTGTAATAGCATTATCATATTGACCTATAGTTCTGTAAATATCCCCTAAAAGACAATATAACGGTGTAAAACCCGGAGCTTTTTCAATTGCATCAATATAAATATCAATGGCTTGATCCAAACCCTTAGTTTGAACCATATAATACCCCTTAACAAGAACAGGTAAAAATTTTAAATATGACAAAGATTTCATCAAATTTTTTATTGCAAATCTGTCAAAAGGCAGTGTTATAAAAGCCATAAAACCTTCCCATTTTGAAACCCACCATTTTAATGGATTTCTATGAGAAGACAATTTATATATATTATGTAATAAGCTATGAGCAGAAGAGCTTGTAAGAGGTGAATGTTTTATTGCTTTTTTTGCATTAAAAACAGCCTCTAAAAATCTTGCTTTTTTAGTATACGTTTCTGCTAAAAGATAATAAGCTTTTCCCAAATTAGGATCTTTATTTATAGCTGTATTAAGATAGTTTATAGCTTTATCTAAATCACCTTTAAAAAACTGTGCCTGACCAATTTTAAAATAGATTTCTGCAGAGTTTATATAAGATTCCAAAGCTCTTTGATATTCCGTAATAGCCTCGTCTATGTATTGATATGTATTTGAAATATCCAAATGCCATTCTAAATATAAATCGCCTAATTTAATATGCAAATCAGCATTCGTGGGCTCATTTTGCAGTCTTAACTGGCATTGTTCAATATCTTGCTGAACCTTGCTTTTTTTATTTTTACCGTTTAATTGTCTATCCAGATTTTCTAATGTATGTTTTTTCATCTGTTAATCCGATTTTCTGTTAAGAATGCCATCTATTCTAAAACAAGTTTTAATAATTTTATCTTTATCTTCTTCTGATATTTCTGTAAATTTGATACCATATTGATGTTCCGGAAGATTATTTTTTTCAATAACCACTCCTTTTGCAATTATTATATCATCAAAAAGATTAATTTTAAAAGTAATAGTTTTTTGATCAGGTAATTCAACATTTGATTTAATTTTTAAACCGCCTCCGCCAATATCAATAGTTTCAGCTTCAACAGTATTTGTTTCAAATTCACATGATAAAGATGTAGTAAATTCAACCATATCACCATTATTCAAAACAGGTACAGATTTTGCACTAACCAATCTATCATATTCACAATCTACAATAGTTTCCATTGGCACACGAGTATATACCCTTCTTTGAAGAATATTAGCAACATTTTCATTATACTCAATAGTAAAACAATCATCAACAGGAGAATTTAATATAACGGAGGTATAAAGCAATACACCGGAACGTGTAAAAATTTTTGTTTTAATCTCTTCTCCTTCTTCAAGAAATTGAAGATTTTCTTCCCAGTTTTGAGGCTGATTAAGAACAAGCCTATCCGAATAAACTTCCCTAATATATGAAGAAATTATTTTTTCACCATCCGGAGTATTCAATAAAATACTTATCTGTTGATTTGCTTGAACATTTGCCATAAATTTATTTTAAATAATATGCACAAAAAAAGCAACTTTTTATAGTATAATTTTTATATGGAAATAAATAATATACAAAACAGAATAAATAAAATTAAGGAGTGTCTTTGACACAGAAAAACTTTCTCATGACTTAAAAGAGATAGAGACAAAACTTCAAAGTCCTGAATGTTGGTCAAATCAAGCACTTGCGAACGAACTTGGTCAAACATCAAAAGAAATAAAAGATAATCTTGAAAAGATACGTAATTGGGAAAATGCAATTACAGATGCACAGACAGCTCTTGAATTAAACGATGAGGAATTAATACAAGAAACAGAAGAAATATTAGAAAAAACAGAGAAAGAACTTGATAGTTTTGAAATAAAAATTATGCTAAACGGAGAATATGACGAAGCAAATGCAATTCTAACCGTTAACGCAGGAGCAGGAGGTACTGATGCACAAGACTGGGCAAGTATGCTCCTCAGAATGTACACACGCTGGGGAGAAATAAAAGGCTATAAAGTTGAACTGCTCGAAAAATCTGACGGAGAAGAAGCAGGAATAAAATCAGCTACAATAAAATTAACAGGTAAATACGCATACGGTTACGCTAAAGCTGAAAAAGGTGTTCATCGCTTAGTAAGACTTTCTCCGTTCAACTCAAGCAATAAAAGACAAACAAGTTTTGCTTCTCTTGAAGTTTCACCAATAATTCCTGATTTTGAAAAGAAAATAATAATTCCACCTGAAGAAATAGAAGTAGATACAATGCGTTCCGGCGGAGCAGGCGGACAAAATGTAAATAAAGTAGAAACGGCAGTTAGAATAGTTCATAAACCGACAGGTATTGTTGTAAGATGCCAACAGGAACGCTCTCAATTGCAAAATAAAGAAAATGCAATGCAAATTCTTGCATCTAAATTGCTGGAAATTAAACAGCAAGAACACGAAAAAAAATTAGCAGAACTAAAAGGAGAAGTTTTTGATATAAACTTCGGCTCCCAAATTCGTTCATACGTTTTTCACCCGTATAAAATGGTTAAAGACCACAGAACCAATCACGAAACCAGCAATGTAGACGAAGTTATGAACGGGAATATTGACGAATTTATAGAAAGTTATTTAAAATCAAAAAAATAAAATTTGTTGTTTAAATAATAAATAAACTTTGAAAAATTTAAAACGAATGTAAAAAATAAATTCAATAAAATATTATTAAGTGTCTTTTATACGTGTTTATTTAATAAAAATATTTCGATAAAAAGTAAAAAGTCAAAAAAAAACTCTCTTGCGAGAGTCTACTTCTTTTATATGTCCTAATTTTTATTTAGTGTTATGTGTTATATGTTTAGGAGTTTATATGAGAGTAAATGTATTAGTGTTTTATAAACACTTTAAAATCCACATATATATAATACCCCTAATATTTTTTTATGTCAACAATTTGATTTAAAAAGTTCTATAAAACTCCTGAAACATAGTAATAGTGTCATAAACACACTTTACAAAAGTTAATATTATTTTTAGGGGTTTTGGATATTAAGATTTTGTGAAAAATTAGCCATTTTCCAAAAATATATGATATAAGATTTATAGGGATATAAAGAGTATTTAAATAGGGAGATGAAAATGAATAAATACGTAGAAAGAGTTTTAGAAGAAACTAAAAAGAAAAATCCAAACGAACCTGAATATTTACAGGCAGTAGAAGAAGTTTTAACATCAATTGAACCGGTTGTCGAAAAACATAAAGAATTTGAACAATTAGGGATATTAGAAAGAATGGTAGAACCTGAAAGAATTATAACATTCAGAGTTTCATGGGTTGATGATAAAGGTCAGGTACAAGTCAACAGAGCATTCAGAGTTCAATACAGCTCACTAATAGGGCCATATAAAGGAGGTTTAAGACTTCATCCTACCGTAAACCAAAGTATTATGAAGTTTTTAGGATTTGAACAAATATTTAAAAATGCATTAACAGGATTGCCGATAGGCGGTGGAAAAGGGGGTTCGGATTTCGACCCTAAAGGTAAATCAGATAGAGAAATAATGGCATTTTGCCAAGCATTTATGACAGAATTACAAAGACATATAGGTCAAGATGTTGACGTTCCGGCAGGCGATATCGGAACCGGAGCAAGAGAAATCGGTTACATGTTCGGACAATTTAAACGTATAAGAAATGCTTACGAAGGTGGAGTTTTAACAGGAAAAGGTTTATCATACGGCGGTTCTTTGGCAAGAACAGAAGCTACAGGCTTTGGTTTGTCATACTACATGAGAGAATTGTTAAAAGCTAATGGTAACAATTCATTTGAAGGCAAAACTGTTACAATTTCAGGTTCAGGCAACGTTGCAATATATGCATGCCAAAAAGTAACGGAATTAGGCGGAAAAGTTGTTGCAATGAGTGATTCAAACGGATGTATTTATGATGAAAATGGTATAGATTTAAATCTTGTTAAAGAAATCAAAGAAGTAAAAAGAGGCAGAATAAAAGAATATTTAGATGTACATAAAAATGCTAAATATATGGAAAGAACAAGTGAAGATTCACCAATTTGGACAATAAAAACGGATATAGCATTACCATGTGCAACACAAAACGAAGTAACATTAAATTCCGCAAAAAAACTTGTTGAAAATGGAGTTATAGCAGTAGGAGAAGGTGCAAATATGCCTTGTACAAAAGAAGCAACAGAATACTTCTTAGAAAAAGGTGTTTTAGTAGGGCCTGCCAAAGCAGCAAACGCAGGCGGTGTTGCAACTTCAGCAATAGAAATGAGCCAAAACTCAATGAGATACTATTATACATTTGAAGAAGTTGATAAAAAATTAGACGGAATAATGACAAATATCTTCAAAGCATGTAAAGAATCTGCTGAAGAATACGGATTTGGAAACAATTACGTAGCAGGTGCAAACATTGCAGCATTTTCAAAATTAGCAGAAGCAATGAAAGCACAAGGTGTTGTATAAATAACGCTTAATAATCCACAAATAAGCGGACGAAGAAATTCTTCGTCCGCTTTCCTTTTGTTAATTTGACTTTTTAAATAAATTTATTAATAAAATATATAAAAGCAGGAGAAACAAATGAACAAAAAGATATTAGCATCATTAACAGTTTTATTTTTATTTTCATCAACAGCAATTTTAGCGAATAATTCAACAAACACTGATACATCAGCAAATAAAAAGCCACCTCAATTTGAAAAAGGAATGATGCCTTCGCCACACTTAAATTCAAAAACACCGATTGGAAATCCGCCAAAAGATTTTAAGGGGAATCCTTTACCGCAGATGAAAAATAAAAAAGAAACACAAATGCCAAATTTTAACGGTAAAATTCCAAGTAAAAAACCTAACAAAAAACCTAATGGAGATAAAAAACCTTTAGAATTTCAAAATTAAAAACACAAAAATTCGAATTAACAATAATACGTTCTAAGCAACCATAGAAAACGAACCCGGAACATGCTCTTGAACTTTTCTGTTAACCTTCTTTGAACCATCTTTTAAGCCATATCTAATAAGAGCTTCATTAACTTCTTGTTTAGAAACTTTTAATTTTGAAGTATCCAGTTTAATCATACCGTTAGATTCTTTTTCAAGAGTCTTTGCTACAACAATCGGATAAGCTCTAAAGTTTTTCATAGCTTGTTTATTGTTAATTTTTTCAATAACACCGTCCATATATTGCTGCATATAACCTTTAACTTCAGGATGTTTTTTAATCCATTGAGGAAGAGGCATATTACCTCTTAGAGAGTTTGCGGCTTTAGAAGCATAAATATAATTTGAAATATTATTAGCACCAGGTTCTGAACCATCTTTAGGATGTCTGCATCTGATATGTTCAATAGAACCAACAGAAGATGCAACAAGAGCTTGACCTATTTGCCATGATTCTTTTTCTTTCTTAGTGTTAGGATCTTTTTGGGTAAATTTAACAATAAAAGAACTAACCGTGTCATGTGCACGAGGAAGTTCTTCAGCCATATCTTTCAATTGCTGAGCTTTATCTTGTTCTTTCATAGTAGAAGTAATACCCTCTAATTTTTCCATAAATCTTCTTCTACGGAAAATATAATTAGCATCTTGTTTATCGATAATGTTTTTAGATTCATATAAAAGATTAAAAACTTTATAAGAATCGTCTTTATCATTAATTTTAACTTCGCTCATTTTATCAAGTATATTAATTTCATGATTTTTAATACTTTCTAAATGTTCCGGACGAACAAGATCTAAAACTTGTCGAAGATCCTTTTTAGGATTTTTTTTGCTCAATGTTTCAATAATACCAAAAACTTGTTTTTCAACCGGCTGCATTCTATCTTCGAAAGGTTTTAATAAAGCAACCGATTCCATTGCTGTACCTGATAGTGTTTTTTTATTCAAATGCGAAACTTCTTTACCGTTAATAATAGGAACACCTGTGTAAGGACAAGGCACACCTCCTAATTCACGAATAGCTCTACCTTCTTTAGTGTCATCAACGGAAGTAAAAGAAATATTTGATACTGATTTAACAAAAACATCTGACTGTAATCCCATATTTTTAATAGGATTAGACATTGTTTTTGCAGAAATTTCAGGAACAATAAATTTCGACTGTAACACACTAATAGGATTGAGCATACTGTATATAGTATCCTCAATCCTAAAAATTGCTATTTCATGTTAAAAATATTTACATTAGTTAATGTTAAAACATTTTTCATTAAGCAGGTATTAGTTTTTCACCCTCTAATTTATAGTTTTTACCATTTAATGTAACAGTTGCAAGTTCACCCTTTTCATAATGAACAACAAGTTCACCATATTTCGTCATAGTGCTTGCACCAACAGTTTTGTCTGGTGCTGTTGCAGTCATGCCTTTCGCATCTGTTAAATATCTTCTAGCATCATCATTTAAATCACTCAAATTGTACCCTTCAAACGATTGTGAAGTATTACCTGTTGTAGTTGTTACTACATTACTAGCTACAACTGTTGTACTTGTTTGAATCCCATTAGCATATGCGTCTGCCCTTTTTTGAGCTTCGTTAGCTTTTGTTTGTTTTGCATCAGCTTTTGCTTGAGCTCTGTCAGCTTTCGCCTGGGCTTTATCAGCTTTTTCTTGTGCTTTTACCGCATTTTTCAAAGCTTTTGCAGGATTACTTTGACCACTAATAATTCTATCTACATCAAGTCCCATTTCTTCAGCTTTATCCAAATATTTTTGACTAAGACCATCGATACTTCTAAAGTAATCATTTACTTCATCAGCTGTAAATTTTTGACCTTTTGAATTCATATACATACCAGATTGCTCATCATAAGATATGCCATAATCTTGTAATTTAGATGCTTTAACTCCATTACCATTGCCATCTTCGCCTGAACCATTATTTACGCCGACTCTGATATCCATACCTCTTGGCAGAGTTATTTCTCCATTCTTGCCTGCTTTATATTCATGATTTGGATCAGCTGTCACAGTTGACTTAGCTGGCACAGATTTATTAGCCAGCACATCAGGTTGTTTTTCAACAGGCGAGTCCTCAACTGTTTTTGGTTTTGCTGTAGGAGCATTTTCTAATAAAGTTTTCATCTCAGCACCAAAATCATCACTCAAATCTAAATCTGCACCCATAGCACTAATGTCATCAGCACCATATTTATGAGAAGTGCCTACAGCCATGTGTGTATAATAATTGGAATCATGACCAACATCATTGGTTGTTTTCTTATCACCTGCAACAATACCTTTATAAACATCTTTAACATCAACAGCCTTGCCATCAATACTTGCATTATCTAAAGAATTTTTTGCAACTTTTGTAAGATTATCACCGCTATTTTCAAGTTTTACTTCAAACTGTGCAGCTTTCAAATCTTCTTGCAACTGTTGATATTCAGTATATGAAAAATCATACTCAGCTTTATATTGATTTTCTTCAGTTTTTGCTCCTGTTAATTCTACTTCTTTTGCTTGTGCGGCAGCCATTAACTCCTTAAGATGAGCCTTTACATCATCAGGAGCATTGGCTTCTATATCTGCTTTTAAAGCTTCATATTGAGAATATTCTTTTAAATCTTTTAGATATTGTTCATAAGCAGGTTTATCAACTTCTTTATATTGTTTCAAATCCTTTTGATATTCCTCATAAGCAACCATCTTATTTGAATATACAGCATATTCTTTTATTTCTTTTTGATACGCAGCCTTAGCCTCAGACTCAGTACTCCAAGTATTACCTTCTCCCCAATCATTTTCAAAGTCGCTCCATTTAGGCTCATTCATATGTTTAGGTTCTTTAACTTCTGCTGGGTCTTTAGGTTCTTTTACTTCTTTTGGGGGTTCTGTAACCTTAAAATTAGATAGCATCATAATTTTTTGAGCAATATTTTGCTCTAAAGGTTTTAACTCATTTTGAGTTTGAGTAACACTTTTTTGTATTTCATTAAATTTTTCTTGCACAGCAGTAGTTTGAGCTTGTGCGGATTCATACATTGCCTTTCTTTTTTGTAATAACACAAAACCGTCTTGTACTTTGGCTTGTGCTTGCGAAACAGCATTCGTACCCATATTTTCTTCCTTTCTATAAAAATAACACTATTACCCTGTAATTTATATATCGGCACATGTTTTCAATACTTTAGAGTACTCTTTACCATACATCCTATCATTAGTGGCATTATATTTGAATTTTAGTAATTTTATATTGAAGTTTACAAATATTAACACAATAAAAAAGTTTACAACATTATTATATTTTTCAGGAATTAAAAATTTGAGTATATATAATTACTTTGACTGTGGTATATTATTTATAAAAAACACATAAAAGAAAGGACTAATTATGTTTAGATTTATAAAAAATAATTTAGAAGAATTTAAAAACTTTGCTATGCGTGGAAATGTCATGGACATGGCTATAGGGATTATTATCGGGGCTGCTTTCGGTAAAATAGTTAACTCTATGGTCGAAGATATCATAATGCCTCCTTTAGGTTGGATTTTAGGAAGAGTTGATTTTACAAACCTTTACTTAACATTACCTAATGCAGATGGAAAATTTGAACATTTTGCATCACTTGAAGCTGCAAAATCAGCAGGTGCCGTTACTATTAATTACGGATTATTTATCAATACTCTTATAAGCTTTTTAATTGTGGCATTTTCCGTATTTCTACTTGTTAAAGCAATTAATAAAATACAAGATGCTGCTAAAAAATCTTGCGAAAATCAAGAACCTGAATGCACTACTAAACAATGTCCAAGATGTTTTTCTACAATAGATATTAAAGCTACAAAATGTCCTCATTGTACAGCTGATATATAAGTGATAATAAAATAAATAAATAAATGCACAGCAAACACTTGTAAATTTCATTTAAAAGTGATAAAATAATGAAGTAAAGGAGTTTTATTATGGGTACAAATTCTGTAAATAACAACAATATTTTTCAAAATAATTCAGTAAATAAAAAATCAAAAATGCCTGAAAGCTATATTTTAAGACAAACTGATGATGAACTTATGTCAGAATTAAGCAATAATAAAAAAATATTTGAATTACCTTCATATGAGTCAAGTTCTCAATTATTTGGCAAAGTTCAAAATTCTCAACCTAAAAATCCATCTGAAATTTTTGGATTAGAAAAAAAATCACAAAATAAAACATCAGAAAAGAATACAGATATCAATACGAAAATAAAAAATCATATTGCCAAAATCATAAAAGATGATGAAAATAGAGGAAATTCAAAATACTCACCTGAACAAATTTCAACTCTTATAGTTAAAACAGCTGAAAAATATAAAGTTGATCCTCTTATTGTAGCTTCTATTGCAAAACAAGAAACACATTTTACTCAAGAATTATCAAATAAAAACGGTAAAGGAATGATGCAAATTACAACAATTGCACTTAAGGATATGTACATTCGTTCCGATATTTACGGAAAAGAAGTTAAACCGTTATTAGATAAGTATGGCACGTACGATAAATTACTAAAAGCAGCAAAAAGTAACCCTGCCGTTAATATTGAAGTCGGAACCGCACTCTTTAAAGCTAAACTAAGCAGTGCAAAAGGAAATCTTACAAAAGCACTTCAAAATTACAACGGTTCTTCTCTAAAGATTTCATATGCGAAAAATGTTCAAAAATATTATAACGAAATGAAAAAGTAATTTTGAATATATTTAATAGTTTTACAACAAAATTTATCAAAAAGACAGGAAGAATTAAATTTTCCTGTCTTTTTGATTGTAAATTATAAAAATTTAAGTTTAAAGCTTAAAACAAGGCTTTTTTCAATTAATTATAAAGAACTTCTGTATATTTCTTCTATTCTTTCTTTTGTAGCATCATTAGGAGCTATAGAAAGAAGTCCGTCCAAAGAAGGTGTTGTTTGAGATAAATTAACCAATTTATCAATATCAGATTCAACAAAACCTTCATCCTTTAATTTATTTGAAACGCCAACTGATTTTAACCAATCATATACGGCTTTTTCTGCCTTTTCAGCATCTTCTTTAACAGGAGTCAAACCTTTAGCTATCGGTTCAAGTATATATGCTAATGTATCTGCTTTGGCAGCATAAATACATTTCACAACAGCAGGAAGCAACATAGCCAAGCCCAAGCCATGAGATAATTCAGGTTTTACAGCACTCAACGGATGTTCAAGAGCATGTGTATAATGTAATAAACCATTATCAAAACAAACACCTGCCATTAATGCTGCGTATGCCAAATAATATCTGGCTTCTAAATCTTCTTGATTTTCGATAGCCTTTGGAAGATATTTTGCAACTAATGTTATAACTTCTCTTGCCAATGTAGTTGTATATGGAGATGCGACTTTTGATGTAGAAGCTTCTACAACATGATTTACGGCATCAATAGACACATATTTAGTTTGATTTAATGACAATTTTACCATTAATTTAGGATCATCTATCGCATACATAGGATAAATACAATCGTATGCTATTGCAGGCTTGTATTCTTTTTCAGGGATTGTTACTACTGCAAATCTATTAGATTCAGAACCTGTACCATGTGTTAAATTAATTGCAACAATCGGAACAGCTTCAGTTGGTGTAAATTTAAATTCATATAAATCACTTGCATTTTTATCAGTATTTTTTAACAATATTGCAACAGATTTTCCTGCATCAATCGGAGACCCACCACCAATAGAAATTACCGCTTGAGCTCCAAAATCTTTTGCCATTTGTACAGCTTCATCAACAGCATGCGTTGTAGGATTTGGTGTAACTTTATCATAGTTTATATATTCAATTCCATTTTCTTTCAATGCTTTTTCAACATAATCCCATGCACCGGTAGCTTTATATGCATTTCTTCCTGACATAACTATTAATTTATTTATTCCTTTTGATTTTAAATTTTTAGATATAAAATCAATTTTTTCGATAGCACCAATTCCAAAAAATACTGTTGTTCTTGTTCTAATTTCAGCAATTTGATTGATGTTAATATCTTTTTCCCACATATAATTTCTCCTATAATATTTGATATACTATCTACAACTATAAAGATTAACATAATAAAATCTACGTTTCAATAAGTAATTTTATCACGATTTAGATTATAATTCGTGATAAAAAATCCATTATTACAAGTTGTAAAAATACGTAAGCATTCTTTATTGACAAATTTACTATTAGAAATTATATTATATAATTAAGGAAATAAATCACGATTAAAAGGAGGTTTTTATGCCTAAAACAAAAACAAAAAATACAGAAAAAGCAACAAAGAGCACTACTGTTGAAAAGCTGGAAAAGGCTTATAATTCAACAAATCTTGTAGATAGTATTGAATCATTAGACTTACTGATTAAACGAGTAAAAAAAGCTCAAGAAGAATACGCTACATATACTCAAGAACAAGTAGACGCTATATTTAAAGCCGCTGCTACAGCAGCAGACAAAGCTAGAATTCCACTTGCAAAAATGGCTGTTGAAGATACAGGAATGGGAATTATGGAAGATAAAATAATTAAAAACCATTTTGCATCAGAATATATTTTTAACAAACACAAAAATGCAAAAACTTGTGGAATAATAAAAGAAGATAAAAATAATGGAATAAAAATTGTTGCAGAACCTTTAGGTGTTATCGCAGGTATTATTCCTACAACAAACCCTACTTCTACTGCAATATTCAAATCATTGATTTGTTTAAAAACAAGAAATGCTATAATATTTTCACCACATCCAAGAGCCAAGAAATCTACAATTGAAGCTGCAAAAGTAGTTCTTGAAGCAGCAGTAAAAGCGGGTGCCCCAAAAGATATTATAGGATGGATAGATACTCCATCAATGGAATTATCAAATGCGTTATTACATCATCCTGATATAAATTGTATATTAGCAACCGGTGGCCCTGGTATGGTTAAAGCTGCATATTCATCAGGAAAACCTGCTCTTGGTGTAGGGCCCGGTAATGTACCGGCGATTATTGATGAAACAGCTGATATTAAAATGGCTGTATCTTCTATATTAATGTCAAAAACTTTTGATAATGGTATGATTTGTGCATCAGAACAATCTGTTACTATTGTTAAAGATATTTATGATGAAGTAAAAAAAGAATTTGAATACAGAGGTGCATATCTTTTATCAGATAAAGAATCAGAAAAACTTGCTAAATTTATTCTTACGGATGCAGGAACAGTTAACCCTGCAATAGTAGGACAACCCGCATATGAAATAGCAAAAATGGCAGGATTAAAAGTTCCTGAAACAGCAAAAGTTCTAATTTCAGAAAGAAAAAAAGTTTCAAAAGATGATTCTTATGCACATGAAAAACTATCACCTATTTTAGCAATGTATAAAGCAAAAGATTATACACAAGCAGTAGATATGGCACATGAGCTTGTTCTATTAGGCGGAGCAGGACACTCAGCAGCTTTATATACCGATTCAAGAACACAAGAAAGAATTGACTACTTTGCAAAGAAAATTCCTACTTGCAGATTACTAATCAATTCCCCATCATCACAAGGCGGTATCGGAGATTTATACAATTTCAGATTAGAACCTTCATTAACCCTTGGTTGCGGTTCATGGGGAGGAAACTCTGTCAGCGGTAACGTTGGCGTTGAGCATTTATTAAACTGTAAGACTGTTGCTGAAAGGAGAGAAAATATGCTTTGGTTTAAAGTTCCGCCAAAAGTTTACTTTAAAAGAGGTGCTACTGACTTAGCATTAAGAGTTTTAAAAGATAAAAAACGTGCGTTTATTGTTACCGACAGATTTTTATTTAACTCAGGTGCAATTTATAATATAACAAATGTTTTAGATGAATTGAATATTGATTATCAAATATTCTTTGATGTAAAACCTGATCCGACATTATCAACGATAAATGATGCATTATCAATATTAAGACCGTATGAACCTGATTTAATCATAGCATTGGGTGGAGGCTCGCCTATGGATGCAGCTAAGATTATGTGGTTAATGTACGAACAACCTGAAACAGTATTTGAAGATATCTCTATGAGATTTATGGATATTAGAAAGAGAATTTGTCAAATTCCTGATTTAGGCAAAAAAGCAACAATGGTATGCATACCTACAACATCAGGTACAGGTTCTGAAGTTACACCATTTGCAATCATTACAGACGATAAAACACATGTTAAATATGCGATAGCAGATTATGCACTAACACCTAACATGGCAATCATTGATCCTAACTTTGTAGATCATATGCCAAAAGGATTAACAGCAGCATCAGGAATAGATGCATTGGTTCACGCTATAGAAGCATATGTTTCTTGTATGGCAACAAACTTTACGAATGCACATGCATTAGAAGCAACTAAACAAGTATTTAGATATCTTGAACGCTCATACAAAGAAGGTGCTAATGATCCGATAGCAAGAGAAAAAATGCACTATGCAGCAACAATTGCCGGTATGGCTTTTGCCAATTCTTTCTTAGGATTATGCCATTCTATGGCTCACAAATTAGGTGCAATGTTTAATGTACCACATGGGGTTGCAAATGCTTTGTTAATAAGACAAGTTATTAAATTTAATTCAACAGACTGTCCTAAAAAACAAGCTACATTCCCTCAATATAAGTATCCGTGTGCAAAAGCAAAATATGGACAAATTGCAGATGAATTAGGATTAGGCGGAAAAAATGATGATGAAAAAGTTCAATTATTAATAGATGAAGTAGACAAATTAATGAAAGCAATTGATTTACCAAATTCTATTAAAGACTTTGGAGTTTCGAAAAAAGACTTTGAAGCAAAACTTGATGAAATGGTTGAACTTGCATTTGATGACCAATGTACAGGGGCAAATCCTGTATATCCGTTAATGTCTGATATTAAAAAATTATATATTGATGCATATAACGGTGTTGTTTAATTAATAAGATAAACAAAACATAAATGTTATTCTGAGAGTTTAAAACTCTCAGAATAACAAACTAAAGGACTGAAATTGATAAAATTCAGTTAAAACCGTGTTTTTTATCTATTCTTTTAGTATGCAAAATACAATAAGAGGTTTCAAATGAATATACCGGACAAAGTAATTAACAGATTGACTTTATATCACTATATACTTGAAGATTATAATGAGAGCGAAGAAAATATATCAAGTACAAAAATTGCAGAATTATTAGACATAGATAACTCACAGGTAAGAAAAGATATAAAATATTTGAATAATACCGGAAAATGCCGAGTAGGATACAATATAAAAAAATTAAAATCTGCAATTGAACAAGAACTGGGTTTTAAAAAGCAAAGAGATGCTTTTATAATTGGAGCAGGGAACTTAGGTTCAGCATTAGTAAAATATGATAGTTTTAAAAATTATGGATTACAAATACTCGCACTTTTTGATAACGACCCCTTAAAAGTAGGTATTTCAATAAATAATAAAGAAGTTTTTCACATCTCAAAACTTCCAAACCTAACAAAAAGATTAAAAGTTAATATAGCCATATTAACAGTTCCAAGAGAGTACGCAAAAGAAACTGCAAATTTTCTTGTAAATTCAGGAATTAAATATATTTGGAATTTTACACCATGCATTTTGGATGTACCAAAAAACATAAAAGTATGGAATGAAAATTTAATAGGAAGTTTTTTACAATTCACAAATAAAGATGAGGTATAAAATGACAACAGAAATTAAAGTTTGCATGGGCAGTTCATGCTTTGCAAGAGGCAACTCTGAAAACATAGAAATTATAGAAAAATATATAAAAGATAATAATCTTGATGCCGAGATTGAACTTATAGGCTCAAGATGCGATGGATACTGTGCAGATGGCCCAATTATCTACATAAATAATAAACAATATAAAAAAATAACACCTGAATTAATTAAACCAATATTGGAAGGACTATAAAAATGACAAAATATTATCCGGTATATACGTTACAAAATGAATGTCATGACTGTTATAAATGTGTAAGAGAATGTCATATTAAAGCAATAAAAATTCAAGACGGAAGTGCATCTGTTTTAAAAGAAAAATGTATTGCTTGCGGACACTGCGTAAAAGTTTGTCCGTCCGGTGCAAAAAAGGTAAGAAATGATATTGATAAAATAAAAACGCTAATAACAGCACAAAAGCAAGTATACGTTTCACTTGCTCCAAGCTGGTCAGGTATATATGATTTAACAGAAAATCAAATAATTGCAGTTCTAAAAAAACTGGGATTTTATGCTGTAAGCGAAACCGCACTTGGAGCACAACAAGTTTCCATAAAAACAGCAGAAATTTTAAATAATGGAAAAAATGGTCTTTACATCTCAAGTGCATGTCCTGTTGTAGTTGATTACATAAGATATTACAAGCCCCAATTTACGAAAAATATTGTAAATATAGCATCCCCTGCATTAACACATGCAAAAATGCTTAAAGAAAAATACGGAAATGATATAAGTGTAGTATTTATAGGTCCTTGTATAGGGAAAAAAAATGAAGCTGATGCAAACCCTGACTACATAGATGCATCATTAACATTTGAAGAATTAAATTTTTGGATTAGTGAAGAATTTATTAATGTAAATGAATTAGAAATTACAAATGACTTTAAATTTGTACCTAAAAGAGCACACGAGGGAGCATTATACCCTATTGAAGGAGGAATGAACGACACCATAAAACGAGTAGGAACAAATAGTAGTGTAACACTTATAAATATAAGCGGATTAGAAACTTTAGATAAATCATTAGACGGATTAGACATTAGTACTCTTGATAAAAAAATATTTATAGAAGCACTATCTTGTGAGACAGGATGCGTAAACGGCCCGTGTCTGGGAAGTAAAAAAGCCGGACTTGCAATAACCTCTGACATTCTTTCAAAAATACAATACAGAAATACAGTACCTGTTGAAGCAGAAACTGTTTTTGAAAAAGTATATGAAGAAAATCCTGTTGTAGAGAATGACGTAACATTTGCTGAGATAACAGAAGCCATGAAAAAAATAGGTAAGCATTCACCTGAAGATGAATTAAACTGTGGCGGATGCGGATATTCAACATGCAGAGACATGGCAAAGGCACTTGTAAAAGGAGATGCAGAACCTTCAATGTGTGTATCCTACATGAGAAAAATAGCTATGAGAAAAGCTGCCGCAATGCTAAGATGTATGCCTTCAGCTATAGTAATGGTAGATAAAAATTTAAATATAGTTGAAGCAAATGATTCATTTATGAGAATGTTTTGCGGAGAAATGTATGATATATTTGCATCAAGAAAAGAAGGTCTGTCAGGAGCTTCAATAGATAGAATAATTTCTTTCGGAGATATCTTCGGACAACTTTTAAAATCAGGAGGAGATATCCATAAAAATCATTACCAAATAAAGAAAAAGTTATATGATATAAATGCCTTCACAATAGAAGACGGAGAAATTGTCGGAGCCGTAATAACTGATGTAACTAAAACTGAATTCGACAGAGAAAAAATTGCGGCAAAAGCACGTGAAGTTATAACAAAAAATATTTCTAAAGTACAAGAAATAGCCTGTCTCTTAGGAGAACACATGGTTGAGACTGAAGTACTTTTAAACTCAATAGCAGAAGATTACTCAAACGTTAATTCGGAGGAAAACGAATAATGTTTATAGATATAGATGTATCTCAACAAAAAAAATATAATCAGAATGCATACGGAGATTATTTTGCTTCAAAACGTTTTCCTGAAACAGGAAGACTTTTGGCTGTACTGTCAGATGGACTCGGAAGCGGAATAAAAGCAAATATTCTTGCATGTATGACTGCAACAATGCTTTTGAAATTTATGGAAGAGGGGACAAGTATCAAAAAAGCCTGTGAAACAATAATGAACTCACTTCCAATATGTCAAATAAGAAAAATAAGTTACTCTACATTTTCTGCACTTGATTGTGATGAGTTAGGAAATGCAAAAATAGTTGAAGAAGGAAATCCTCAATTTTTATGGATAAGAAATGGAGAAATTCTTAATCCGGAATTTGAAGTTTTAACATCAAAAGAATTTCCAACCAGACACATGCATATATATCATCTAAAATTACAGACAAATGACAGATTGATATTTTGCTCTGACGGAGTAACGCAATCAGCATTAGGTTCAAAAGAATTAAGATTAGGTCTAAGAAGAGAAGGTCTAATAGAAATAGTAAAAAGAGAATTGGAGAAAGAACCTGATATATCAAGTTCAAATCTCGCAAAAAGGATTGTTAAGCAAGCAATACAAAAAGAACCTGATAAACTGCCAAAAGATGATGTTTCCGCAGTATGCGTATATTATAGAGAACCAAGAAATTCTTTAGTCTTTACAGGTCCTCCATACCACCAAGAAAAAGATAGCTTCTATGCAAAAGCCTTAATTGAATTTGATGGCAAAAAGGCTATAGCCGGTGGCACAACTGCAAATCTTATATCCAGAGAATTAAATATACCAATAAGAACAAGTGTAAATCTTAATATGGGGAAACTTCCTGCAATATCGTATATGGATGGTATTGATTTGGTAACAGAAGGTATCCTAACTCTTACAAAGACCTGTGAGTATTTAGATGCCGATGAATATCATAATGATTCGGCAGGAGAACTTGCAAAATTTATGAAAGATACAGACTGCATAACATTTATGGTTGGTGCTAAACTAAATCAAGCACATTATGACCCGAATTTACCAATAGAAATTGAAATAAGAAAAAATATTATAAAAAAATTATCTGATATACTACAAAATAAATATTTTAAAAAAGTAAATGTACAATATATGTGAGGTAACAATGGAAAAAATTAAAGTAAATGTATGTATGGGCACAACCTGCTTTGTAATGGGAGGGTCAAATTTACAAGAGCTAATGGACATCGTACCTAAAAAATACGGAGATAAAGTTGAAGTAACAGGTAGTCCATGTTTAGGATTATGTTCCATAAACTGGGAATACTCTAAAGCACCTTATGTTAAAGTAAATAATGAAATAGTTGTTGAAGCAACAGTAGAAAAAGTTTTAGAAACAATAGATAAAGAAGTGGAAAAATTAAATTAGTTATTATATATTTAGAAAGAAATATTATGAATAATAACGGACAAACAATACATTTAAAAAAAGAAATATTAATAAGATTAATTAAGGCATTTTTTACAGAAGACTTTGAAGAAAATACCAGATTAATCCCCTATGATATGCGTCCGACAGGAGCAGAAGTTCCATACAGATGCTGTATATATAAAGAACGTGCAATTATAAAAGACAGAACAATTGCAGGTCTTGGCTTTCAAATAGAAGAAGATGACGAAAGAATATCTCTAACTACATATGCAAAAAAAGCACTTGAAAGAACTGCAATTGATAATAAGAATTTAACAGTACTACAAGCGGCATGCAAAGGTTGTGTACCAAGCCAAATACACGTAACAGAACTATGTCAAGGATGTATAGCCAGACCATGCCAGCAAGCATGTAAATTTGGAGCAATAACAGTAAAGGACGGTAAATCACATATAGACGGAAGCAAATGCAAAAAATGCAAAATGTGCTTAAACGCTTGTCCTTACAATGCCATAGTAAAAATAACAGTGCCATGTGAAGATGCATGCCCTGTAGGAGCAATAGAAAAAGATGAACAAGGCTTAGCAAGAATAGATTTTGAAAAATGTATAAGCTGCGGAAGATGTATATCAGCATGTCCTTTCGGAGCTGTACATGAAAAGAGTCAAATAATAGATATTTTAAAAGCCCTAAAATCAAATAAAAAAGTTATAGCACTAATTGCTCCATCAATAGCAGGTCAATTTCCGGGTAATATATACCAATTAAAAACAGCTATTATAAAATCCGGATTTGATGATGTATATGAAGTGGCACAAGGTGCGGATATAACAGCACAACACGAAGCAAAAGAATTCACAGAACGAATTGAAAGCGGTGAAAAATTTATGACAACATCTTGCTGTGCAGGATACAATCAACTCATCAAAAAACATTTGCCTGAAATAAAGCCTTTTGTATCCGATACAAAAACTCCGCTATATTATATAGCAGAACATGTAAAACAGCTCTATCCTGATGCCATAACCGTATTTGTAAGCCCTTGTGTTGCAAAAAGAGCAGAAGGATTTGAAAATGATAACGTTAATTTTGTAATGAGCTTTGAAGAACTTGGTGCACTCTTTGTAGCAAAAAAAATAGAGATTCTAAATTTAGAAGAAACTCCGTTTGAAAAAGAAAGTTCAAAACAAGGAAGAAACTTCGGAATAACAGGCGGCGTTGCAGAAGCAGTCAAAAAATCATCAAAAGATGAACAAACCGTAAATTCAATGATATTAAGCGGATTAAATAAAGAGTCAATAAGAAAACTAAAGACTTATGCAAAAAACGGAACTTGCGAAAACGGCTGTAACTTAATAGAAGTAATGTGCTGTGATGGAGGCTGTATTTCTGGTAATGCAACATTGAATAATGTAAAAACTGCAACAAAACTGATTAATCAATTAACTGATAATAGTAATGATATAAAACGAATTGAATAAAAATCATAAAATAAATATACAAAATTCCAGAGGTTCCGAAAACAAACATTTTCAGAACCTCTGATTATAAATTTCAAATTTATTTAATTTACAAAAATTTACAGATTAGTATTAAATATTTTTTAACATAACTAAACTATTCCATTGGAGGAATAATAGCATAATATATAGTATATTCTCTTGGCATTTTAAAAGCATTATATACCGTAAATTTATATTCAATCGGTTTAATAATATAATCTTCAGGCAAATAAGGACAAGCTAATCGTGCATAACCAATGGTAGAATCATAGGTTCTGTCAATAATCATTGCCCCTGATTTTTTCAAATCATTTGAATCAATCCATGGGTCTTTATAACCATGAGTATCAAGAATTGTTTTAGGATGAGTATCACCATATATTGTTAAAGGCAAAGTCCATTCAATATATCCGCCTACATATTTTATAGGAGTATTATATTTTTCGCCCCAGGCCGTTTTTAAATCACTAAAAACTTCTGCAACAGGATATCTGCTTCTATAATTTTGTTCAATAGAAAGCAAACCACCAAGTGCAAGAAAAATTATTAACATTACAACATAAGAAGATTTTAATGTAAAAATAAACTCTTTATGTGATATTTTTATAGGGAAAAAGTAAAACAACATAACACCGGTTAAAAACCAAAATTCGAAACCCCATCTTGGACGCATGGTTCCGCCTTCGATTAACCCCATCAAAAGATGCATTATAAAAGGTATAAAACCAAGCAATATCAAAAACCAAAATTCTTTTTTATTATAATTATCAACAAATTTAAAAGGCGAGTTAAATTTATACTTTAGTAATACAAAAATAATTAAACTTCCTATAATAAGTACTAACTGCATAATTAAAAACAATAAAGGTGCAATTATATGATTATACCAACTTGTAGAAGTTAATTCTCCGTCAAAATATAAAAATGGGAAAAAATCGTACTTAAAAAGCCACAAAATATGAGGTAAAACAATTAAAAAAGCTAAAATTACAGAAAAATAAAAAAATCTGTTTTTAAAAATATTTCTTTTAAAACAACAGGCCCAAATAAACATCGGGAAAATTAAAAATACTGTCTGGTATTTATTTAAACAACTGATACCAACAATTAAACCCAACTTAAACCAATCTTCAGCTTTATTTTCAGTCATACAATTATAAAAATAAAAAGCAATTGCAGGCAAAGTAAATAACAAAATCACATCAGGATTAAATCCGTAATAACCTGTTATATAACTATAAACCCAACAGCCTTCCAAAATTATGACAGATAACATTGCACTGTTTTCATCAAGAAAATATTTAGCAAGACGGTAAATATAAACAAAACCCAAAAGAATAAATGTTTGACTTAATAAATAAATACAAAAATCAGATTTAAAAGGTAAATAAGCCAAATACGTCAACCAACCGGCAAGAGGAGGATGTTTTGGAGTACCAAAATCATGCAAAGACCCCCAATAAATACCTTCTAATGCATCAGTAGGCATTATCGTTCTAATTAAGCCCACACCTGTCCATACAATAAGATGTACTAATAAAAATATATAAAATAATCTTTTTTCCTTTTCTATGTTTTTCCAAAATTTTGCAATCATAATAACAGTTACACTTTCTAAATCATTTTCTAACCTAAAAAAGTATACATCAAAAATAATTTATTTACTCATTTATAAAATAAACAATACAGCGTTTTATTTTTATTAAAATTAACAAATATTAATTAATGACATTTTTTTATTATAAGGTACCATATTAATATGAAAATACTTTATTTTACGGGAAGCGGTAATTGTTTATCAGTAGCAAAACGTTTTGAGGCAGAACTTCTTTCAATTCCTCAAATGATAAAAAACAATATTTTGAATATAGAAGATGACGTTGTAGGAATTATTTATCCGGTTTATGCGATTTCAGTTCCCAATATAGTAAGAAAATACTTATCCAAATGTACAATAAAAGCTGACTATATATTTGTTATAGCAACATACGGCTTTACCGATTGCGGTTCTTTGCACGAGATGAAAAAAGTACTTAAGATTAATAATAACAGAGCAGATTATTATAATTCTTTACTTATGGTTGATAATTATATCCCATTCTTTAATATTGAAGAACAATTATCAAAATTAAAAGAAAAAAATATTGAAAACAATTTAAACAAAATTATTCAAGATATAAATTCAAAAGTAAAACAGGAAGAAACTTGCGGATTTTTCAACAATTTGATATCAAGTATAGGCTCAAAAGTTGTGAATAAAATTGAAAATTTTACTCCAAAAATGTTTTATGTTAACAATGAATGTATTCTCTGTGGTATATGCAAAAAAGTTTGCCCCTCTGCAAATATAACACAAGATGATATAAACAAAAAACCTAAATTTGGAAATAATTGTGAAAGTTGTCTTGCTTGTATTCATAATTGTCCGAGAAACGCAATTCATATGAAATTGCAACGAAGCAAAAAACGTTTCCGCAACCCTGAAGTTAGTGTAAACGAAATAATAAAATCTAATAATTAAAACAAATATTATAATTTTCATTTACAGAAAACAAAATAGATTAGCACAAAAAATAGTGCCTGCTCCTGTAATAAAAGATATAATGGAGTATTCAAATAGATAAACGACAATAAAATATATATGCAGTTCAAAAATCAAACAAAAAACTACGAAATTTCTTAATTCATAAAATTAGGATTTAAATCAAAATATGTAAAGGACACAAGGCTACTGCTTATAAAAATTAAAAACCCTGAAACATAAATAGAATCAAGGTTTTTAATGGTGGGCAGGGGTGGATTCGAACCACCGTAGACTCGCGTCGGCAGATTTACAGTCTGCTCCCTTTAGCCTCTCGGGCACCTACCCATATTTAATTTGCCTTTGACGAGATTTGAACTCGTGGCCTCTCCCTTACCAAGGGAGTGCGCTACCCCTGCGCCACAAAGGCGAACTATTCTTGATAAGGTAATAGCCGGCAATAGGAATCGAACCTACAACCTACGGTTTACAAAACCGTTGCTCTACCGTTGAGCTATGCCGGCACATCTGTTTCTCGTTTCCATCACCTTCTGTTTTTTTATCTCCAGCAATGGCATATTTCTATTTTATTTATAAAATTATTTTATGTCAAGCATAAAATTTTGACTTTTAAAAAAATATTCTTATATACATTTATAGAGGTAGTACAAATAGAGGATTTTTTATTCAACAGTCTAAGTTTTTTTTTACAATGCCGATATTACAAATATAAATAAATTATGAGGTAAATAAAAAATGTTAATCAAAAGTGGTGTTCGTTTTACGGACAATGGGTTAAAAACATCTATCAAGGCAATGCAATTACAACAAGCTATTGTTGGCGTAGCTAACGAAAATGTTTTAGGCTTTGATAAAATCGGATATCAAAGAAAAGAAGCTGTTGTTTCTTCTTTTACCGAGTACCTTGGTGTTAACGGATTATCTCAAGCTACAGACACTACTATCGGCAGAATTTCAACTTCTGCTAACCCTTTAGATTTAGCTCTTAATACAAAAGGTTATTTTCAAATACAAGGCAGAGACGGCATAAGATTAACAAGAGACGGTCGTTTTAAACTTGATAAACAAGGTAATCTGCTTAATTTGGAAGATCAACCTGTTTTATCAAACGCAGGTGTACCTATTAAACTTCCATTTGTACCTGATAAAATTTCTGATGTTGTTGTTAATACTAAAGGTCAAGTTAAAGTTTTTAATAAAAACACAAAAAAATTAGATAATGTTGCAACTCTTGGTGTTGTTGATTCTAACGGAGTTGGAATTACCAATCCGGAAGTTGCTCAAGGGTTCTTGGAATATTCTAATGTTGCAATTCAAAATGAATTTATGAACCTAATGCCTACACTTAAAGCATATGATGCAAACAGACAGATATTCATGATTGAAAATTCTGTTTTACAAAAAACAATAAGTCAATTAAGCAGTGCTCAATAGATAAGTTTACAGGGTAAAGAGAGAAAGAAAAATTATGTACAATTTACAAGGAATTATAAGAAAAGGTATAAACAATTCAAATATTCAATTTGACAGACTAGGTTATGTTGGTACAAATTTTGCAAACTTTGGAACAACAGGATATAAAAATGTTACATTCGAACAATTCCTTACAGAAGAAGGTTACGTATCAGGAACAACAAGAACAAATTGTGCACAAGGTTCATTAAGAATCACAAATAATCCTTATGACGTAGCAATTAAAGGAACAGGCTACATTCCTGTTGTTTCAGAAGAAGGTAAAGTTGCATATACAAGAGATGGTTCTTTCAAAATTGGTAAAGACGGATATCTTGTAACAAGCGATGATTGGTTAGTTGGAAGTGGTATTCAAATCCCATCAAACATTCATAATTTCCAAATAAAAAGAAACGGTGATGTTATGGTTATGGATACAGCAATGTCTAAACCAAGAAAAATCGGTTCTATTCCATTAGTCCAATTCCAATCACCTGAAAGTTTAAAAGAAACCGGACATAATAAATTAGTTCAAACAGAAGACTCAGGTGCTCCAAAATTAATTAAAAATCACGACTATATTTATCAAAATAACTTAGAAACAGCAAATGTTGATATTTATGGTGAAGTAAACAATATGTTAAGACTTAACGCTTCCATGCTTGCTCATATGCAATTAATGAAAGTTGCATACGACATGTACAACAAAGGTATAAATATTAGAGAATCATAAGGGTAAATAGAGGATAATAACAATGAATTTCAGCGTATCAACCAGTTTAAGAAAAACATCAAATATTTTAAATTTAATATCAGAAAGACAAAAACTTCTTGGTGCAAACGTAGCAAATATGGATACACCGGGTTATCAAAAACAAGATATTAATTTTTCACAAGTTTTAGGTGGTTCAACAAGTTCATTAGAAACAAAAATGGCAAGAAAATTTGATGGCGGAATGATGGCCGCAGAAAAATCAGATGAGCCGATAAACGCAGCAGAAGAATTAGTAAAAATGCAAAACAATTCTCTTTTATACACAGTAGCAACAAGAAGAATGTCAAATATAATTACTCAAATGAAAACAGTAGTAAACGTAGGTAAATAAGATTAATAAAAAAGCATAAGAAAGAAGAGAGAGGAAAAGAATTATGGGTATAATGGATTCAATGTATATAGGTGCAAATGCATTAAAAGTACATGGACACAGATTAGACATCCACGCAAAAAACGTAGCAAACGTTGATACTCCAAATTATGTAAGAAAAATCCCTATGTTAAATGCCGAAAATGGCGGTGTTTCTTTCGCAGGAATCATGAGTTCAATGCAGGGCGGTTTCATGTCAGGCAACGGAACTCTTGAAGGTGGAGTTAGCTTCACCGGAATTATGGAAGATCCTACTTTAGGTGAAAAAATTTACAAACCCGGACATCCTGATGCTGACGAAAATGGTTACATTAGAGCTTCTAACGTAAATGCGATGGTTGATATTGCCGATGCGATGCTTGCTCAAAGAGCATATGAAGCCAACTTAGCCGTTTTAAACATTTCTAAAGCAATGGCTCTTAAAGCGGCTGAAATTGGCAAATAGTAAAATCTAACTATCACAAATTACCCCATACCTAATCCCTATACCCACTAATCTTTCTACACAAAGGGCTTTATCACAAGATAAAGTCCTTATTTTTATAATATTTACAACGTACAAATGTAAAAATTTTTAACAAGCATGTTATATGTTAAAAAACATGTGGAATAAAGTATTTGGAGAGAGAATATACATAACAAAAAGCTAAACGGATTAATTAGCTTGTTTGTGAAAGGATTCAATTTTCACACACACACATCATGAATAGACCTGAAAAGGCTGATTGTTTGTTGCTTCTTTTAAACGACGTGATAATATCGTTGTTGGTTTTTTAACGAAAGCGAGGAGAACTATAGCCAATAACAAAATCATTTGTTTGGAGGATAAAAAATGAGGTTGTATATTTTACAATGACACTGTAAAACTATATGACACAAATCAAAC
>Ga0256405_10004354_pt1 | contig 26712 bp, 14 predicted proteins | sample RumenRJG_02DNA_FD_189096 | JGI IMG/M metagenome (GOLD analysis project Ga0256405, IMG submission 189096) | Bovine rumen microbial communities from Lethbridge, Alberta, Canada - RJG_02 | ecosystem: Host-associated > Mammals > Digestive system > Stomach > Rumen | place: Canada: Alberta... | reverse complement strand
AGCCTATGGCAGTATTATCGAAGCCGCTACCAATGCCACTGAGTCTGTCGCTGAATCGCAATAGTCAAAGTATTTTTGAATTAACATAAAGTCAAATCATAATTAACAAAAGTAAGATGAACCTAAGAACAAAGACTGTCGGAAGCCAAAGATGGGCTTCGTGCATCTTGGCCACTCTGTTCTTGGCGTGTACGTCGCTGACTGCAGCGGCCCGCGACCACAAGTACACCAGTGTGGGCGAGTACAAATACTACAGTAACATGACCATCACGACGAAGGTGATGCTGGGCGATGAGGTGCTGCTCGACTGCGAAGTGGCCTCTTTCGTGGGCGACGAGTGTCGCTCCAGCTGGCTCAGCCATCCTGAGCAAGGCGGACTGGTGTTTCAGCTCATCCACGGACAGACGACGGGCGAGATACTCACCTTCCGTGTGATCTATACCGACGAGAATGGACAGGAACAAGACGTACTTGCCGAGCAGACCTACGTCTACAAGAACGACGCTGTTGTGGGCGATGCCCAGAACCCCTACATCATTGAGTTGCCTGGAAAACCGAAGGTGCTGTCCACATACCCAGATGGCAAGGAGAAGGCATTCTCACTCAGTCAGGCTACAGGTGAGAAACAGGACAGCGTAGCCATGGCCACTACTATATATATAAGAGGTGTATGGACAGCCGATGACTATGCCGCACTTGACAACGCCCTCGACAGTTCGGAGAAACTGAACCCCTGTCAGCTGCGCTATCTGCCTGCCGAAAGCGAATTGCCTACGGGGTGGACCAATACCATCAGCGGCACGAAGGCACTCACCGACATCACCCTCTCCGACGGAACCCAGACGGCTCCGGCTTCGCTGTTCGTGGCTGAGGACATCGACCTCGACGGGCATACGGCCACTTATACGCGCACGTTCGCGCTGGCCAACGGCAAGAGCGGCTGGAACACCGTCATCGTGCCATTCGCCTTCGAGGTGCTGGCCGACGACGAGGTGGTGAATATCTATAAGACGATGGAAGCACAAGACAGCAAGGGCTACTGGGCATTGCGCTTGGACTATGGCGATGACGAAGATGGCCTGATGTTCACGCAACTGACGGGTAAGGGCAAAAATATGAAGTTAGAAGCCTACATCCCCTACCTACTCGCCTTCCCCGGCAACAACTTCGACACCGCCACGCGCAACATCAGCCTTGCCGGCAAGACCATCACCCTGCGCAGCACCGAGACGACGCTTGCCGCCACGCCCAGCTATCTGTCGAACCTGACAGTGGACGACACCGACTATGCCCTCATGGGCACCTTCTCTGTCATACGCAAGCAGCCCATGTACCTGTTGCGCCCTGCCGTGACCGATAGCGGCAAAGATGCCTTCTGCTTCTATGACCAGGGCAACCTGATGCCTTTCCGTGCCTACGTGAAAGACCTCACGGGTGCCAACGCCACCCGTATGCTGGGCATGAACATCAACTTTGAGGGAAAAAACACTTCTGAAATAAAGGAAATTGACCAGTCACCATTGACCAGTCACTATTCTAAGGGTGTTTATGATTTGCAGGGACGCTATCTGAACAGCGTGGCAGGAAATCAGCTCTTGATAATTAACGGCAAAAAAGTATTAGTGAAATGAAGAAGACCTATTTATCTCCGCTGTGCGAAATCTTCCGGATAAATGGCACAGACCATCTGCTCTCGGCCAGTAATCCCGCCACTACTATGGAAAAGCCCGCCACAGACCTCTACGATGACACTGACCCTATGAAGCCGGGACGTCACAAGTACGATGACGAGGATGACGAGGATGACGAGGAGGACGACTGGGGCTACTAATGAGACATTATATTCATTTAAATCAATATTTTTTTAACCATTAAAGTTATGAATCAAAACTTACCATTCCCATCGCACGGGCTCCGCAGGTTGTGGAGCCGTGCAGGGTCGCCCTCCTCAGGGTGGCCGCGCAGCAGCGTGCTGAGCCTGCTGCTCGCATTTGCACTGTTGACGCCGGTAGCGTCATGGGGTTCCACCTCCATTAGCGGCGACTGCTCTTACTACTCCGGCTGGTACAAATTCAATAACGATGCCAGCACGGGCGTCACCTTCTACGTCAGAGCCTGGGAAGAGGCTCAGTGTAAAAAGATAGAGAGCCCCAGCACATACCCCCCCGAGTTCTACATGGTGATGAGCAACAGGGAGGTGACACCCACCAAGCCCTACATCGAGATTGAGATGCCCCTCATCCGAGGGGGTAATGATTGTTACACTACCATCAACCTGCTGAGCAAGACTTCCAGCGGCGGCACAGAGACCATCCCCATGCTGTCTTGCTTTGTGCAAGGCAACGGTGGCATGAAATTCGAAAAGTGGGTCACGGAGAACACCAAATACGGCGTATGGCGGCATACAAACACCAAGACCGGCCAGGGAAAAAGTCGTGACATGTACACGGCCGTGATGCAATTCTACCCCACCAAGGAGTACTACGCCAAGGGCATCTGCTGCATCGAGGTGGTGCAGAAATGGGACTGGGGCGGCGACAACGGCAACGGCCCCGCGAATATGAAAAACTATCAGTTCGTGGACCTCAACGGGGTCTTCTGTCACACCATAGACAATGTCCATACCTATCACCTGTATCCCACGTACAGCGACGAAACCTACCAGCCTACCGTCGAGCGCAAAGCACCACAACAGGTGACCTATACGGTGAAGCCCGGCAAGGGGCAGAGCAGCTCGAGGAAATACGTCTATAACATCTCTTATTCTGGCGGCTGGAAAGATGTCGAAGTCACCAGCGGCACTACCTCCTACGACGTCGATGGCAAGTTTGATGACGGTTTCACCTACAAGTGGCTGGCCTACTCGTTACAGGAGATGACGTTCAGCAACGACTATAGCGGGAACTCCACCCCCAATGTCACGGCGTGCGTCTTTGCCGGCGGCCCAACGGTGAATACAGGCACCGACACCAACATTGGCTGGACTTATAAGGAAGTGACCGTAGGCGCCAGCTCCGACGTGAAGAGCATCTCGAGCATCGTCTTCAACAAGTGGGCGAAGACGGTGACCATCGAGTGGACGAAGAACGACGGCCCCCAGACCAACGGCCACTGGGGCATCTACCGAACCCTCAACGGCACCCGCAAATACCTCGGCTGGGTGGACTACTCCACGCTGACCTACACCGACAGCGACTCTAATCTCGAGTACGACAAGACCTATACATACGAGGTGAGCTACCTGCCAGGCACCGGCACCGACTACACCAACGCCCAGCTTTACTACCTGAACAAGACGAAGGACATCACCCTAACCCGCAGCTTCGACTTCGGCACGATGACGCTGGAGGAGAAGGAAATCAACGGCAAGACAAACATCGTCTATACCTGGAGCCATGAGGCCATTACCGATGCCAGCTCGTCGAAGACCTACACCCTCTATGTGCAACGCTCCGACGATGAGGGCAAGACGTGGAACAATGTGGGCAGCGCCGTCAGCATCACCAGCAATGCGACCACTGGCGGCACCTACAACGACGCCAACGTGGAGTCGCACAGGCCCTACCAGTATCGTGTGAAGATCAACGTGCAGGGCAAGGACTTCATCAGCACAGCCCAACAGTACACCATCACTAATGGCTCGAAACTGACAGGATTCTCCGCCTCGCGCGGCAGCTACAACAATGTGGTGAAGCTCTCGTGGACGGTCAACCAGGTGGGCACCAACCCCACCTACTTCACCCTGCAGCGCCGGCCTCTCGGTAGTGCCGGTGACGCGGGCTGGGCCGACATCTACACCACCACCGGTACGGCCGCCAACTACAGCTACGATGACAACACGGCGCAGCCCGGCTCGTTCAACGAGTACCGCCTCAGAATCTTCGACGAGTACAACGGCGAAAAGTTTGAGGGCACATCCATGACAACCGACGGCTTCAGCATAGCCACCGGCGTGGTCAGCGGGCGCATCACCTACGGCACGGGCACAGCAGTGAAGGGGGCCAAGGTGACTCTAAGTGCCACCAATGCCGACGGCAAGTCCATCCAGAGCAACAAGGCCATCTATCTGAGCGGCGAAGCCAGCAGCGGACTGGCGTGCAACACGACGAATGAAGAAATCAAGAAGATTCTCGGCGACGGAAAGACCTTCACTGTGCAGTTCTGGATGAGGCCGCAAGGCATGAAAGACGGGAACGGGCATATCCTGATGGATATTGCCAGAACATTTGGTCTCAATGTCAAAACTGCAAATTCCGTTCCTTGGCTGGAGTGTATGATAGCAAATAACACTGTTTATGGACTGGACTTCCAGCTCACCGATGATGTCTGGCAGCATGTGAGCGTGGTCTATGCCAACGGGAAGCTGAAGGCCTACTCCACCATCGACGGCAAGAGCTTCAAGGAGAGCAAAGAGTTGAATCAATCTATCAACGAGAACAACCTGAATGGAGCAACTGCCATGGGCATCGGCAACTGGCAGAACCTCGGAGCTGACTCTCGTTACCAAGGCTACCTTGACGAGTTCCGCATCTTCAACCGTGCGCTGACCCTTGACGAGATCAAGCAGAACTACAACCACACACTGAACGGCTCGGAGGAGGGCCTACAGGTCTATTATCCCTTCGACGAGGGTCTGGCGAGCCAGAAGGTGGCCTACGACTTCAGCAAGCAGAACGGCGTGGCCAACGGCCACCATGCCACGGCACCCATCGGCGTCGTGGGCCAGGGCGAAGTGGTGCCTTCCGAGGACCAGCTGAGCCTGATGACCTATACCGACCAGAACGGCAACTACATGCTCCGCGGCATACCCTTCTCAGGCGAAGGCACCAGCTACACCATCAGGCCTACCTTAGGCATCCATGAGTTCAGCCCCACGATGGAGAACCGCTTCTTCAACCAGAACTCGCTCACCCACTCGGGCGTGGACTTCGAGGACGTGTCGAGCTTCCCCGTCAGCGGATATGTCTATTATGAGCATACGGAATATCCCGTGGAGGGTGCACAGCTCTATGTCGATGGCAATGTCTGCGCAAAGGACGGCAAGGTGCTCACCACCGATGCCAACGGACGCTTCGAGATCAGCGTGCCTATAGGCGACCACCACATCAGCGTGCAGAAACAGGGCCACACCTTTGTGAATGATGGCCGCTATCCTGCCGACCCCGTGGGCAGCGGCACGAAATTCACCTTCAACCAGGAGGTGACGGACCTGACCTTCTACGACAACACCACCGTTGATGTGGTAGGCCGTGTGGCCGGCGGTGTCATCCAGCAGAATGAGCCAATAGGTCTGCTTCAGGGCAAGGCCAACATCGGCCAGGCCAAGATTACCCTTGAAGTGCCCCGCTACCGCTTCAACGTGAATAAGGTGTATTCTGCCGACAGCACCAGCTACGACATTGTGCTGGCATCCCAAGACCGCACCTTTATGGCTGTCACCGACAACGTGAAGAGCACGGCCACGGTGGGTCACACAAACGACGACCAGGCCCGCATCATCACCATCCTCACCGATCCCGTGACTGGTGAGTATGCCGTGAAACTGCCGCCTGTGGCCTACGACGTGAAGAAGGTGGAGATTGTCAACAACAAGGTCACCGGTATCACCTACTTCAACAGCGGCGACCTCGCCGTGCTCGATGCCTCGAACACCACCGAGGACAAAGACTCTTTGGTCGTGGGCGACAATGTGCACTACTTCAACTATGACCTGAAGCGCAACTACATCTACCGCTCGCCGGCCAAGTTCACCGTCTCCGACTTGGGCAACGGTTCGGACTTCTTCGGCGAGACAACCTATAGCGTGACGAATGCCGACGGCTCGAAGAGTGACGTCAGCTTAGTGAATGCGAATGGCGGCTATCGCTTCGGCTATCCGATATTCGTGCAGGAGAGCACTTACCAGTTCGACTACTACGGCTGCGAGGAATATCAGTTCAAGGCAACAGACAATGCTGAACCGGAAATCGACCGGGTGCCGCTACAAGGCGTTGAGCTGACCATCCAGAACCAGTTTGCAGGTACTACCAGCGTGAGCGTGGGACAGAACGGCGACTATGGCGACGGCGACATTGCCGAAAGCGAGGACAACGTGATTACCCTTGACAACTTAGGACACGCCACCTATACCTTCACGGCCGGATTCCCCAACATCAAATACCCCCACACACTGTCACTCTCGGCAAAATACGCCATCAACGGCGTGAGCAAAACCCTTGACCCGATGGAGGCCATCGTCTTCGGAGTGCTGCCCACGGGCAACAACTTCACCACGGCCGGTCCTGACGAGATACTCTACGTGCTGCGCGACCCGCCAGGCTCACACTCGTATGCCTACGTAGAAAAGGGTACCACATTTGAGAGTGAGACGTCAAACGGTGGAACCTGGAGCAGCGAGAACGAGCTGACGACGGTAAGCCACTTGGGATTCAGCGAGACCTTCCTCGTGGGTGCCATCGGACTGATGAAGCAGACCACCGTAGAGACCGTGGCCGATCTCACCGTGGGCCTGCAAGTCAAAGAGGAGGGCAGCTCGAAGGCGGTGAAGAGACACAGCGTGACCACCACACAGCGTATACAGACCTCTGAAGAGGACCAGTTCGTAGGCGGAAACGGCGACGTGTTCATAGGCTCGGGTACCAACATCATCTTTGGTAAGATGCGTAAGGTGCAGCCATATAAGGACGGTGAAGACTGGAATGTAGACATGAAGGCGATCACCTGCACGGGACAGCAGTTCTCGACCGATTTCTTCTACACCACCCAGGATATAGAAAACTCTATCTTGCCAGGCTATGAGGATATGATCAACGAGATACTACAGGACAAGGAAACGGTCGTCAGCGCCAACCCTGCAAAGCCCGTCTATGTGTCGAAGCTGGATCCAGATGACCCGAACTACGGACGTTCGAACATTGACACGCTGGCCTTCGGCAAAGATCTGGCCAAGAACGTATGGTCGGAAAAAAATCATACTCTTGACGGACCGTCGTACACTGCCTATTTCCCCGCCGACATGGAGGTTATCAGCGACACTATCACGTGGCTGAACAGCCAGATAAAGGCCTGGAAACAGACACTGGCCAACAACGAGAAGGTGAAATTAGAGACAAAGAACAGCGGCAAGCTGAAGAATGTCTCGTTTGACAGCGGTGTCGTTATCGAGAAGAGCTACACCGAAGAGGACTACGATGGAACGGAAACTGAGAACACGTTCATGATGAGCGTTGTGGCCGGATTCCAGACCGGTGTGGACATCAACAAAACCGGTGTGGACATCACCATCAACACTAATACTGGTGGCGGTCATGTATATAGCCATACGGAAGGCAACACGCAGACGAAGACCATGGGCTTCGTGCTGGCCGATGAGGGCGAGGACGATAAGCACTCCGTGGACTATGGTATGGCTGGCGACGGCTATGGCTACGTGTTCTTCACCCGTGGCGGTCAGACCAGCTGCCCCTACGAGGATGCCGAGGTGACTAAGTACTACCAGCCGGGCGAGGTGCTGTCGGCTGCCACGATGAAGATACAAGACCCGAAGATCAGGGCTGAGAAGACCATCGTGTCGAATATTCCTGCCGATGGCACAGGCGAGGTTACCCTCCTACTTTCTAATGACAGCGAGATTGGCGAGGATGGCTTCTTTGACCTGAGCTTGGTGGACGGAACGAACCCCGACGGACTGCAGTTCTTCATGGACGGACAACCTTTTGCTTCTGGACGCTCCATCTATCTGCCTGCCGACAACAATGTGACTCGCAAGACCATCATGGTGAAAAAGGGCAAGAGCAACGTGAATCGCTACGAGAATGTAAAGCTGCGTATTGCCTCGCAGTGTCAGTACGACCCGGCAGCAGCCTTCCCTGAGATTGCCGACACACTGGCCTTCACCTTTGAGTTCGCATCCACCTGCTCCGATATTGCACTTGCAGTGGACAACAGGACGGTGAACAACATGACCGGACCTTCGCTCGCACTGACCATCTCGAAGTATGACCTGAACCAGGAGAGCCTGAAGGGTATCAAGATTCAGTATATGAAGGGCGGCAACGACTGGGCACTGGCCAAGGAGTATGTCACCAACAAGAATGATGTCACCGACGACAAGGAACTGCTGAACACACCGGAGGCAACCTTCACCCTCGACATGAGCAACCCCGTATGGACCGACGGAAACTATGTGTTCCGCGCCATCACGGTATGCAACATCGACGGCTCCATCGTGAACAATGAGAGCAACGAGATTACTGTCGTCAAGGACATGGCCCAGCCTATGCTCATTGCCATGCCTACACCTACTAACGGCATTCTGAACGCCGGCGACGAGCTGAGCGTGACCTTCAACGAGGACATCCAGTACGGCAGTCTGCTGCGCACGGCCAACTTCTACATCCGCGGCCAGCTGAACGACCGTGAGGTGAGCCACGACGCAGCATTCCAGGCTACTGGCTCGGCAGGCGCATCGACCGATGCCGCCATCGACCTGGCCGACAAGTCGTTTGCCGTGAACCTCTGGCTCAACTGGAACGAGGCTGGCAGCTTCGTCAACCACGGCAGTCAGGACAACAACTTCGACGCTGCCGTTGACACCGAAGGACACTTGGTGGTGAAGGTGGCTGGAAAGACCTACACCTCGGATACCACTATTCCTAAGGACAAGTGGAACTTCGTGTCGCTCGCCATGGAGCAGACCGAGAACGGCGCAGTGCTCAATGCCCATACCGCCTACGATGCCAGCGAAGTAGCACTCTTCGTGGGTCAGCTGACGGACGCATACACCGGAAACGGCAAGTTTGAAGTGGGTAAATCGGTCAAGGGTGCCATCCACGAGGTGACGCTCTGGAACGAGGCACGTGCCTGGGCTGTGGCTCAGAGTGAAATGTACACCGGCAAGAGTCCATTCACGCCTGCCCTCATCGGCTACTGGCGTATGGACGAGGCACACGGGATGACAGCAGTGGACGCTGCACGCAGTCGCAACATGACGCTGCCCGGTGAAAACGCCTGGCACATGGAGAACGAGAACCACTCGCTGCAGCTCGACGGTTCGGACTATGTGGACCTCAACATCTCAGAGATTGCTACCGACATCACCCAGGACTATGCAGTGGAGCTGTGGATGCGTGCCGACAAGACCCAGGCCGACGATGCTTCCATCCTCTCGATGGGTAACAATGGCATCGACCTGCGCATCGCCAAGAGCGGCGCACTGGAATTGGAGGCCAAGGGTACGACCTACAACGTCAGCACCACTGACCTGCGCGATAACCAGTGGCACCACATCGCCCTGAATGTACTGAAGAGCACCAACGGCTCTGCCACCGTCTATGTGGACGGCAGCCAGATCAAGCAGATTCCCGCATCGTCAATGCCCGCACTGGCCAACGACAACCTCCTTTTAGGTGCAAGGCGCAACATAAACACAGAGGTCATAGGAGACCCAGGAACATTCAGCCAGTATCTGAAGGGTAACTTCGACGAGGTGCGCATCTGGCACAGCACGATGACCAGCGACATGATCCGTCAGAACATGTATTCACGCGTCAATCCTACAGACTATGACGGTCTTGTGGCCTACTATCCTTTGGAGAAGCGCGCCCTCGACGAGTACAACCAGATTGTGACCAGTTCGACCCTTGCCGACCAGGCCCAGGACAGCAAGCACACCGCACAGGTGCTGCGTCGCATTTCTGGGAACCTTGTCGAGGCAGTGGCAGACTGGAGCAGCGACGAGGCCATGGCCATGAAGCTTGCTCCTACGACACAGAACGTCGACTACTCCTTCGTGGGCAGCGACCGTAAGATCCTGATCACGCTGAACGAGACGCCGGCACGTGTGGAAGGCTGCACACTCTACTTCACCGTACGCAGTGTGCGCGACTTGAACGGCAACCTCAGCGACCCCGTCACCTGGACGGCAGTTGTCAACCGTCACCAGATGGAGTGGAGCGAGGACGCAGTCAGCATCCGTAAGGCCAATGCAGAGGCTAAGTCATTCGAGGTAGACGTGCGCAACGCCAGTGCTTCGACAGTCAACTGGAACATCACCGGACTGCCCACATGGCTCTCGGCTTCGGTGGAGAGCGGCACACTGGCAGCACAAAGCTCGAAGACCGTCACCTTCACCGTGGCTGCCTCGACAGCCGTGGGCAAGTATGAGCAGACCATCTACGTCAGCGGCGACGACGGCGTGCAGATGCCACTCGTGGTGAACCTCGTCTCTGAGGGCGAGACACCCGACTGGGCTGTGAACCCCGCAAGCTATGAGTTCACGATGAACGTCGTTGGACAGCTGAGGATCGACAACAAGCTCAGCGAGGACACCGAGGACATGGTGGCCGCCTTCAACGGCAAGGAATGCGTGGGCGTAGCCCGTCCGCAGTATATCAAGCGCTACGATGCCTACTACGTGATGATGAACATCTATGGCAATGAAGACAACGACAACGACGAGATTTCCTTTAAGATCTATGATGCCTCAACAGGCATTACTTATCCGTCGGTCTGTGTGACGAAACCTGTAACCTTCGAGAAGGATGGCATCGTAGGCACAGTATACGACCCGGAGATGTGGACACCCGACAACAAGGTGGAGCAGGACATCGCCCTAAACACTGGATGGAACTGGCTCTCGCTCTATGTGGATCCAGAGGACAAGACCGTCGGAAACGTGTTGAAGGATGTCAACGCGTCACTGCTGAAGACTTCGAACAGCTACACGCAGTATGCTGCCGACACATGGACAGGCGAACTCAAGGAGATGTCTCTTGGCACGATGTATAAGTTGCAGGCCAACGAGGACGGCGAGCTGCAGGTCATCGGCACGCCGGTGGTCAGCGCAGAGACACCCATCTACGTCAGCAAGGGCTGGAACTGGCTTGGTGTAGCCACCACCGCCACACTGTCGCCTGCCGAGGCCTTCGGAGGTCTCAACCCGCAGGAGGGCGACTTGGTGAAGAGCCAGCGTGAGTTCTCCATATACACTGAGAACGACTGGGTAGGCTCGCTCGAAGCCATCGTGCCCGGCACGGGCTACCTGTACAGCTCGGAGGACGCTACACCGAAGAGCTTTACCTATCCGAAGGCCAGTTCGCAGGGACGCAAGAACGCTCCGCGACGTGTCAAGGCCAACATACTCGAAGGCTCGGCCATTAAGCTGATGGAGAACAATATGAATGTTGTCTTGACCGTCGTCGACGAGAACGGACAGCAGCGTTCCGATGCTATCGTACGTGTCAGTGCTAATGGCCAGTTGCGTGGCGAGGCTTTCGCCCCCAATTACGGCAGTGAGTATTTCCTCACCGTTCAGGGTAAGGCTGATGATGGAGAAATGCAGGTTAGCGTCCAGCTCGATGGCATCACCTATAACGTGGGTACTATCTTCTTCCAGCAGGATGCTCTCTATGGTAGCATCAAGCAGCCCGTCGTGATTGTCATTGGCGAGACCACAGCCATTAACTCCATATATGCTGCCAGCCACAACAGCAACGGCAGTGTCTATGACCTCGGTGGACGTCGCGTCTCTTCCGACAAGCTCTCCAATGGACAGTTCAACAAGGGCATCTATATCTACGACCGCCAGAAGGTGGTGAAGAAGTAATCCCAGCCTAAAGTGCCGCATCCCCAAATATGCGGCACAAGGCTGTAATCACAAAGACACCCGCTGAGGCAATGGCCCTGGCGGGTGTCTTTTAGTTTTGCTTCATTGTTTCAAGCACCAGTCGGATTTCCTCATAGGAAATGTCAGGTGGACAAAGTTCCTTGATAGCCGAGGTGCTGGCATTGGAGTCGGCCATGTGGATGGCACGTAGAATTGTCTGTTGATGATCCCGAGGAATGAGGTCATCAATTGAGAGTTCGCCCGTAGAGATATATCGGGCCAGATGACCAAAGATAGTGCCTATCGTGAGGCCGCGCTCGCGGGCTATCAGTTCTGGCGTTTTACCTTGTAGGTAGAGGCTGTAACTGATAGCCCACGTTTTTTCTTTTTGTGGCTTGGGATCTTTGGCTTTCTTCTTTTGCCCCCTGGCAGAAGCCTGCCCACCGTTCCGTCGGGGGGCATCTGCATCCATCGCATCTATTTGTGAGTGCTGCTTCTGACGCAGGTAATCGGTGATAGTGAAGGTGCGCTCAGACATCTGTTGAAGCAGATAACGGCGCGATAGCCAAGCTTGGCGCAGGTCACCATAATTCTCGGTGAGGCGTTTCATAGCCACCTTGTTCTGTGACTTGATGTCAGGCACTAAAGAAAGTGGTTTTGATAAGATTCTGTCAAGCTCCTGTTCAAAATAGGCAGCACTCCGTTTTACGCGTTCCAGGAATCCCTCCTCGCGCAGTTGGTCAATCGTCATCAGTTGAATCCTTGCCAACCATTTGTCGGCAATGGCAATCACCTGTTGCTTGTATTCTTCCAACGCCCGTTTGTGCAACTCGGCTATATCGGTATGAGCATGATAGAAGAACTCGATGATAATGCGTCCCAGATATTCTTCACGATAGAGGATATCCTTGAAGTTGAAGAGCTCCATCAGCAAGTAGCGGTAGTACTCGTCCTTGAGTGTCGGCAATTGCTTGATGCTCTGCTGGGCGGCCTCCTCCTGATGTTCTATATAATGATCCACGCGTGCATCATTGATGATGGCATATGGTGGAATCTGAGAGGCAAGTGCCATCCCTTCAAGTGTCTTACAGCGGCTTAGTGCCACGTACACCTGACCAGGCGCAAACGACAGGCTGGCATCAATGATGGCATGTTCGAAGGTCAGTCCTTGACTCTTATGAATCGTGATGGCCCAAGCCAGTCGTAAGGGCAGTTGCGAGAACTTTCCTAATACCTCGCTCTCTATCTCGCGTGTCTGTTCGTTCAGTGTGTAGCGTGTGTTCTCCCATTCCAACGGTTCCACCTCGATAGCTGCGGCGTCGCCAGGACAGTAGACCTCCAGTCGGTTGTCTTCTGCCAGCGTCACATGACCAATCTTTCCGTTAAAATAGCGGTGCTCGCCAGAGGGGTCGTTCTTCACGAACATCACCTGAGCCCCTTCTTTCAGCATGAGCGTCTCAGCAGTAGGGTAGGAGTATTCAGGAAAGGTTCCCTCTATCCTTGCCCTATAAGTACAGGCATGACCAGGAAGTTTCTTTAGTTCCGACTCGTTATAGTTGTTCGCCATCTGGTTGTGGGTTGTCAGTCGGATATATCCTTCTTCAGGTTTGGGGATGAATGCTGGCTGATAGCGAGTGTTCAGTAGTGCAAGGTCTTCTGATGTAGGATGCCCCTCGCGAACATGGTTCAATAGTGCAAGGAAGGTCTCGTCTTGCTGGCGATAAACCTGTTCCAGTTGGATGGTGACGTATTCTATCTCTGCCAGTGCCTTGGAACCGAAGAAATAGGGCGTGTCGTAATACGGTTCCAGCATCCGTTCGTCCTCAGGTGTCACAACGGGTGTCAGCTGTTGCAGGTCGCCAATCATCAGCAACTGCACCCCACCAAAGGGTTTGTTCCGGTCGCGAAAACGACGCATCACACTGTCGATGGCATCCAGCAAGTCGCTTCGCACCATAGATATCTCGTCGATAATCAGTAGATCGAGCGAGGCGATAATCTTTCGTTTCTCTTTGCCAAAGTCGAACTTACTCTCAATTTTAGCGCCAGGCACGAAGGGCGAGAAAGGCAGTTGGAAGAAAGAGTGGATGGTCATGCCGCCCGCATTGATAGCAGCCACACCCGTAGGTGCCACTACGATGTTACGCTTGCTACTGTTTTCTACCACTTTCTTCAGAAACGTGGTCTTTCCCGTTCCTGCCTTACCTGTTAAGAAGATGCTGCGCCCCGTGTGTTCCACGAAGTCCCACGCGTTGCGCAATTCTATATTTTGCTCCATGTATTTGTTTTATCATTTAGGCTTGCAAAGGTACTACTAATTTTGTATCTTTGCAAGCGAAAAGATACCTTTTTACTGAACTTTCCCACCCTTTTTAACGACCACAGATTACACAGATGTCACAGATTAATAACGTATTACAGCCGCTTTGCGGCAATTTTGAAAGGATTTCACAGACTCTTCCCTGCTAATTTGTGAAAAGCAATCGCGGCTTTAGCCGCTGTAATCTTAGAAAAACCAGTGTAATTGAAAGCCCATGCGCAGCTAGAATCCGTGACATCTGTTAAATCTGTGGTAGGAAAAGAAGGGTGGGAAACTTGAACCCATTAATTATTATATGAAAAATTACATGGGTCATTATATGGTCATTATATGTTTCCTTTTTTAACACGAATTTCCATGAATTACCCATTAATTATCCATAAATTATTATATGAAAAATTACATGGGTCATTATATGTTTCCTTTTTAACACGAATTGCCACGAATTACCCACGAATTATCATTAATTATTATATGAAAAATTATATGGGTCATTATATGGTCATTATATGTTCAAAGTAAAAAGAAAGCGAAGCGCCGGGACTCCTTGGGGGAAATCTCGGCGGATATTATTCGGTAGAGGGTGCGGGCGTGGCTGTTAATCGAGCCCGTTCTTCTTCATCAGTTTTTTCAGTTCCTTGTCAGAGATGTTGGCTTGGTCTGATTTGTCGTAGATGGTGACGAGGGTGATGTCGGCTCCGTCGCTCTCCACGAGCACGGTGTGGGTGATGACCCTTGCACCACCACTTTTCCCCTTTGCTTTTGATGCAATGGGGAAGCGTACCTTGCGCAGGTGCCGGCCAAGGGGCTCGCCCTGTAGCGGCGACTTGCGCAGCGCATCGAGGAAGTCGCGGTAGTCATCCCTCATTGAGGGGTAGCGTTTGGCTAACTGCTTCAGCTCGCGGGCAAAGTCGGGCGTGGTCTCTATCCTACAGTTCATTGAGCAGTTCCTCCGCATTGATGCCCTGCAGCCGTCCGTCCTTCATCTGGCGCAGCTGACCGAAGGCGTGGTCAATCTTGGCAAGTGCCTGCTCCTTGGCCGTGGCGCGTGTGCGCACCACGTCAGCCTCGCTGTAAGTCCAGCCCATCTTAGCAATCATCTTCTTGCAGAAGCTTACCTCGTGGTTGGGAATGTTAATGGTAATTGCAATCATATCTGCTTGCGTTTTTTAGTTCACGCTGCAAAGATACAACATTTCCTGAGAATTCCAAAGGATTCCCCGAAAATAATATCCGTTTGTCTCAGTATGTCAAAGAACACGTTGAGCGAGCAAAGAGTGGACTCGAGCTCAGCTCGCTTGTTCCGATAGGTCTCAAGAAACTCGTTTACAGGCTCTTTCGAGCGTAGTGCTTTTCGAGGAGAAGCCTCAGAGATCGCTTGATAAATTCTTGGAAGACGGGAATACCAGAATACATGAATACGAGACGGTACTATTGTCTTGTCTCCCTGTCTCCTCGTCTCCTTGTCTTCTCATCCCGATACCGCGAATTCTTTTTTCTTTAACACGAATTACCCATTAATTATCCATAAATTATTATATGAAAAATTATATGGGTCATTATATGGTCATTATATGTTTTCTTTTTAACACGAATTGCCACGAATTACCCATTAATTACTGAGCCCACTTTCTAAAGTGGGCTCAATTATATAGTTGATAATGCTGTTGAGATACTATTAACGACGTTTGTTTTGCACGACTAAAATGCATAAGTTCGTTGCAATATGGTCTATTTCACTCAGTAATACAGTCTGTTTCACTCAGTAATTCAGTCTATATCACCAAGTAAAATCGTCGATTTTGCAATTCCCGTGCCATGCTTTGACATCATCATCGCCACCCAATGTCATCAACCTTGCATACCAAGAGTAACTGATACGGAGCTGTTTTGTGTCAAAAAGTTTTGGTGTTTCATTCGTTTTTTGTACTTTTGCGTAACGAAACGCTATGCTGACGGAGAAGACGATGGAGAAACTGCGCATCCTCGCAGAGTCGGCGAAGTACGATGTGTCGTGCTCGTCGAGCGGTACTGTGCGCAAAGGAAAGGAGGGCATGGTGGGCAATACCGTTGGTGGTGTAGGTATCTGTCACTCGTTTGCCGATGACGGGCGTTGCATCTCGTTGCTCAAGGTGATGCTGACCAACTACTGCATGTACGACTGCGCCTACTGCATCAACCGCCGCACGAACGACATCAGGCGGGCGACGCTCTCGGTCTCTGAACTCGAGGAAATCACGATGGAGTTCTACCGCCGTAACTACATCGAGGGTCTGTTCCTGTCGAGCGGCGTGGTGCGTAACCCCGACTATACGATGGAACGGCTGACGGCTATTGTGCGCGATCTGCGCACCGTGCACCGCTTCAATGGCTACATCCACCTGAAGACCATTCCCGGTGCCTCGCAAGAACTGTTGCAGGAGGCCGGACGCTATGCCGACCGCATGAGCGTGAACATCGAGATTCCCAAGGAGGAGTCGCTGAAGGCATTGGCACCAGAAAAAGACCACAAGAGTATATTCCTACCCATGTCGCAGATTCAGCAGGGTGTGCTGGAAAACAAGGAGGACAGAAAGAAGTTCCGTCACGCGCCCCGTTTCGTGCCTGCAGGACAGTCGACGCAGATGATTGTGGGTGCCACAAAGGAGAGCGACCTCGATATTCTGAAGATGTCGAACGCTATGTACCAGCAGCCCACCATGCGGCGCGTCTATTACTCCGGCTACGTCAGCGTGAACACCTACGACCCTCGCCTGCCTGTGCTCAAGCAACCGCCATTGGTGCGCGAGAACCGTCTGTATCAGGCCGACTGGCTGATGCGTTTCTACCATTTCAATGTAGATGAGATTGTGGATGACAAACATACGCACCTCGATCTCGATGTAGATCCGAAACTCGGTTGGGCGTTGCGTCATCCAGAGTTCTTCCCTGTTGATATCAATAGTGCGTCCTACGAAGAGATTCTCCGTGTGCCAGGCATCGGCGTTAAGTCGGCAGTACTCATTGTGAACTCACGTCGCTTCAACCGCATTACCAGCTATCACCTCAAGAAGATGGGCGTGGTGATGAAGAAGGCGAAGTACTTTATCACCTGCGGCGAGCTCACCTCCAATTTCTCGCAGCCCATCATAGGCATCAACGAGCTACACCCTGAGCGCCTGCGCCCCATGCTTCTTTCGAAGGCCCAGCAGAAGCGTGTCGCCGCCGAGCAGCAGCTCATGCTCGACTTTGGAGATTGACGTTTTGTAACAAAAACATCTGAATATGACGGTATATACCTTTGACAACACCCTCGACGGGCTGTTGACGGCGGTGTTCGACAGCTTCTTCCTCCACCAGCAGCCGGAGATGCTGTTGGCGGAGGGAATGCAGTTGCCGCTGTTCGTTGACCAGCAGTATCAGGTGGTGACGGATAGTGAGAAGGCTGAGCGGGTGTGGAAAGGACTGGAGAAGCATCTTTCCAAAGATGGCCTGCACATGATTACCATCAGTTGGCTATCGGAAGAGCGGGCGCTGAACCAGCCGTTGTTCAACTTTATCTGTAAGGTGTTTAAGAAGCCCACCCCCAACCCCTCCCTCCTTCGGGGGGAGACAGAGGGGGGCCAGGGGAGAATGGACATCACACAGAACGCATCGGACGAGGATGTGCTGGCGGTGAGGAATACCTGTAGGCGCGTGCTCCACGAGCAACTGCGCATGAAGCAGTTCATCCGTTTCCAGAAGGCTAAGGACGGCACTTACCTCGCCGTTGTCTCGCCCGACCACAACGTGCTGCCCCTTGTCATCGACCACTTCGCAGACCGTTTCAACGACCAGCCTTGGCTCATCTACGATGCCAAGCGGCATTACGGGTATTATTATGGAGCCTCCCCCGACCCCTCCCAAGGAGGGGAGGTTATCCGCGTGACGTTTGAGAACGAGGCCTCTGTGCCTTTCGATTTATCGAATGGTAAGCTTGATGCCGACGTGCTCAGCGAGAACGACAAACTATTTCAGGACCTCTGGCGCACCTATTTCAAGGCTATCTGCATCAAGGAACGCATGAATCCCAAGAAGCAGCTCAGCGATATGCCTCGCCGCTACTGGAAATATATGACAGAAAAGAACGGATAAGAATCAAGAATTCAACCTTCGCTAAAGCGTGCTTGTAATAGGCCTGTGAGCGCAAACAACGGCCAAAATTAATAATTTGTTACAATTTCCTGTAGTTTTTGCGGGAGATTGTAACAAATTAAAAGTAAAACGTACACATAATTTGTGAAATTGTCACATTGCGTTACTTTTTGTATTCAATCTGGAATAATATTAATTGATATTCTTTCAAAACGTCATACCTTTGCACCAGAAACGTTTCAGAGTGTAAGTATTAATTAAAGGTATTAAGGTATGAAAAAGATTGAAGCAATCATCCGTAAGACGAAATTTGAGGATGTAAAGGAAGCACTGCTGCAGTCGGACATCGACTGGTTTGAGTACCACAATGTACACGGCATCGGTCAGAGCCGTCAGGAGCGAATCTATCGTGGTGTGCAGTATTCAACGGACGTGATTGAGCGTGTTCAGATAACGATTGTTTGCCGCGATCAGTTCGTAGATCCTACGGTAAAGGTAATTCTTAATGTGGCTCATACAGGCGAGGTAGGCGATGGCCGTATCTTCGTAAGCGACATGATAGATACTTGGTCGATTCGCACTGGCGAACATGGTGACACCGTACTGAGAGACAAAAAGTAGTTCAATATTAAACATTAAACATTGAACATTAAACATTAAGATTTAAAATTTTCAGGATTATGAACGAAGTTGGAATTTCACTAGATACCGTTTGGATGCTATTGGCAGCCATGTTGGTTTTTTGGATGCAGCCCGGATTTGCGCTGTGTGAAGCAGGTTTTACGCGTAGTAAGAACACCGCAAACATTCTGATGAAGAACTTTGTCGACTTCATGTTCGGCTCTCTGTTGTTCTTCTTTATTGGCTTCGGCTTTATGTTTGGTGGTGACATTCTTGGAGGTTTTGTTGGTATGCCTAACTGGGGTGACCTGAGCTTCTATGATGGTGACCTGCCTGTTGAGGGCTTCCTGATTTTCGAGACCGTGTTCTGTGCTACCTCTGCTACTATTGTTAGTGGTGCTATGGCCGAGCGTACAAAGTTCTCTATGTATCTGATTTATAGTGCAGTTATTTCGCTGATTATCTATCCCGTAGAAGGTCACTGGACTTGGGGTGGCGGTTGGCTGTGCAACGATGCTGCCGACAGCTTTATGATGAATACCTTCGGGGATGTGTTCCACGATTTCGCAGGTTCTGCTATCGTACACTCTGTAGGTGGTGTGCTGGCTCTGATTGGTGCTATTGCACTGGGTCCCCGTATTGGTAAGTATGCTAAGGACGGAAAGAGCCGTGCTATTCCTGGTCACAACCTGGCTATGGCTGCTCTGGGTGTGTTCATCCTCTGGTTGGGATGGTTCGGTTTCAACCCTGGTTCTCAGTTGGCAGCAAGTGGTGAAGTAAACCGTATTGCTATCTCTCACGTGTTCCTGACCACGAACCTTGCAGCTGCTGCAGGTGGTGTTGCTACGATGTTCCTTACCTGGCTCAAGTATGGTAAACCTTCACTCTCTCTGACCTTGAACGGTGTGCTGGCTGGTTTGGTAGGTATTACTGCCGGTTGTGACCTCGTTTCTCCCGTTGGAGCAGTAATCATTGGTCTTGCATGTGGTATTGTACTGGTATTCGCTATTGAATTCATTGATCGCAAGCTGCATATTGATGACCCTGTAGGTGCTTCTTCTGTACACGGCGTATGCGGTATCCTTGGTACTATCATGACTGGTCTGCTGTCTACCAGCAATGGTGCTTTCTACGGTCACGGTTGGGGCTTCTTCGGAGCTGAGTGCTTTGGTGTTCTGATGATTGACCTTTGGGCAGCTGTATGTGGTATCATCCTGTTCTTTGGAATTAAGAAACTGCACGGCCTGCGTGTTGACAAGCGAATCGAGGAAGAGGGTCTTGACGTATATGAGCACGGAGAGATGTGCTATAACTAAAAAAAATAACTGAAACGAATTGCCATAATTATCATAATTTATCCATAATAAAAATTACGAGTCAATTATGCGTATTACGGCAATTTGTTTCCATAAAAAAAAGAAAAAGCGTATGAAAAAGATTGTTTTATTCGCATTGGGTATGGCCATGAGCATGACCACCTTTGCACAGGATGAAGTAGAGACTACTATTAGTGCTGATGTAGTAAGTAGTTATATCTGGCGTGGTCAGGACTTGGGAAGTGCCGCCGTTCAGCCAACCTTTGGCGTGGCCTACAAAGGACTCTCGCTGTCGGCATGGGGCAGCTACGGACTGGTGAACCCTGCCGACACAAAGGAGTTTGACCTGACATTAGGCTATACCATTGGCGGACTGAACATCGGTATCACCGACTACTGGTTCGACAGAGGCGGTCTTGACCCAGATGGTCGCTACTTCAAGTACGATGCCCACGGCACGAACCACGTCTTTGAGGCCAACATCGGCTATGACTTCGGCTTCGCATCGCTACAGTGGTTCACGAACTTTGCCGGCAATGATGGTACAAACAAGGACGGCAAGCGAGCCTACAGCAGTTATGTGGAGGCGGTTGTCCCATTTAAACTCGCTTCTGTCGATTGGACTGCTACGGCTGGTGCCGTCCCTTTTGCCACCGGTTTCTATAATGGCTGGACGAGTGGCTTCGCTGTGACCAACCTGTCGTTGAAGGCCACAAAGGAAATCAAGGTTACAGATTCGTTTTCAGTGCCTGTGTTTGCACAGGTTGCCGCAAACCCCTGTACTCAGAAAGCCTATCTGGTTCTCGGCCTGACGCTCCAACCATAATTATTATTATATCCTTTTATTTAATTTTAGTTTGTTTTCTAAAACTGCATTTTCTTTTACCGAAAGCGGAACATCGTTTGGCGATTTCCGCTTTTTTTCGTTTCTTTGCACCCGTATTTTTAGCGATGACAACAACATGAGCGCAACCATTCTGACAATTACAGGCTCTGACGGCACAGGCGGCTCGGGCATGCAGGCCGATATCCGGCTCATTCATGAGTTGGGGGGCAAGGCAGCATCGGCCATCACCTCAATCACCGTCCAGAACACGCTGGGTATTCAGGAGTTTCACGACCTGCCTGCTACGGTGGTGCGCCAGCAGGTGGAGGCTATCATCAACGACCTGCAGCCGCAAATCATTAAAATAGGACTGCTGCGCCGCTCGGACGTGGTGGAGATGCTGGCAGAGGTGCTCCGGAAATATCAGCCCCATCATATTATCTATGCCCCGGTGCTGACATCGGCGAAGGGCGAGCAATTGGTTTCACCCAGTGTCTATAAGACCATAGAGAAGTGCTTGCTGCCATTGTGTACGGTGGTTTTAGCGCCTTCGGATTTACCCGTAGGGCCGCGACATCACGGTGGGGCAAACCAACTGGCCTCTGCTCTGGCCTATTACTTGAGCTTAGGTGAGAATGTGGATGATGCCATGCTCCATGCACAGACTTATCTGAAAGCATTGCCAGCCGACTATGCCGACGGCAACAGTCGTAGCGAGGAACTCTATAATCAGTTTCTAAGTACTGTTGAGCGCTACTATAACCGCTATGCCGACGTGGCTTTCTATGCCGAGCAGCTCAATGTCAGTCCCCGATACTTAGGACAGGTGACGCGGCGCATCAACGGGCGTTCGCCCAAGACTATCATTGACGAGCGTATCATGAACGAGATAACCACGCTGATTACCTCTACCAATCGCCCCATGAAGGACATCGCTCAGCATTTTGGCTTCTCGTCGCAAGCCCACCTCTCACGCTTTTTCAAGAAGTACAAAGGGGTGTCGCCCACCGATTATCAACATAAAAACAAATAAATAAAATGACAAACGAAAGAACATTGCTCAACCGCCAGTTGGCTCAGATGCTGAAGGGTGGTGTTATCATGGACGTGACTACTCCTGAACAGGCCAGGATTGCTGAGGCTGCCGGCGCCTGTGCTGTAATGGCCCTCGAACGTATCCCTGCCGACATTCGTGCAGCGGGTGGCGTGAGCCGTATGAGCGACCCGAAGATGATTCGTGGTATTCAGGAGGCTGTGAGCATTCCCGTGATGGCAAAATGCCGTATAGGCCATATTGCCGAGGCCCAGATTCTGCAGGCCATTGAGATTGACTATATAGACGAGAGTGAGGTGCTGAGTCCTGCCGACAATATCTATCATATTGACAAGACGAAGTTTGATGTTCCCTTTGTCTGCGGTGCCAAGAACCTGGGTGAGGCCTTGCGCCGCATTGCCGAAGGTGCCACAATGATTCGTACCAAGGGCGAGCCCGGTACTGGCGATGTGGTGCAGGCTGTGAGTCATATGCGACTGATGCAGAGTGAAATACGCCGCCTGGTCAGCATGAGCGAGGATGAACTTTTCGAAGCCGCCAAGCAGTTGCAGGCACCTTATGAACTGGTGAAACTTGTGCATGAGGAAGGCAAACTGCCCGTGGTCAACTTTGCTGCTGGCGGTGTGGCAACGCCTGCCGATGCGGCCCTGATGATGCAGCTCGGTGCCGAGGGTGTGTTCGTGGGCAGCGGCATCTTCAAGAGCGGCAACCCCGCCAAGCGTGCTGCCGCCATTGTGCAGGCCGTGACCAACTATCAGGATGCCAAGCTCCTGGCTGAGCTGTCAGAAGATTTGGGCGAAGCCATGGTGGGTATCAACGAGCATGAAATAGAGTTATTAATGGCTGAGCGGGGAAAATGAGGGTTGCGGTGTTGGCCCTGCAAGGGGCATTCATAGAGCATGAGCAGGTGTTGCAGCGCTTGGGGGCAGAGACCTTTGAGGTGCGACAGCTCAGCGACTGGCAGCAACCTAAGGACGGACTGGTGTTGCCTGGCGGCGAGAGCACCGTGCAGATGCGCCTGCTGAAGGAACTCGGCCTCTTTGCCCCCATCCGCCAGGCCATTCTTGACGGCCTGCCCGTGCTTGGCACCTGTGCGGGCATGATTCTCCTGTCAGAGGGGTGCTTGGGCACGATGGACATCGAAGTGCGCCGCAATGCCTACGGGCGTCAGTTGGGCAGTTTTCATACCGTTGGCACCGTCAAAGGCATTGGCACCGATGTTCCCATGACCTTCATTCGCGCTCCCTATATTGAGCAGGTGTTGAGCAACAAGGTGGAAGTCCTGTCCACGGTCGATGGTCATATCGTAGCTGCCCGCCAGGGCAATCAACTTGCCACAGCCTTCCATCCCGAGTTGGATGCTGACACCCGACTGCACGAGTTGCTGCTGGAAATCGGCAAGCCGTTGTAAAGATATTTGACAAAAAACAGGGGGTCTGTGATTTTTCGTTCTGGAACGAAAAATAGTGGAGAGTTCTTTCTGAGGAAAGCGAGCAAGCTCGAGCGGAGAGTTTAGAGTTGAAAGTTGGCTACCGCTTGCATGAAAAAATTGCTGTAAAATTATAACGGAGGCTCCGTTATGAGGTAATGGAGGCTGTTTTTGGTGTAACGGAGCCGCCGTTGCCATGCAATTCAGCAGCCGTTGTTGTATAACGGTGGCTCCGTTAGGTCGTAACGGAGCCACCGTTGCAAATTCGCAAAAAAGCCCTTTCCCGCCCCTTTTGCCCTAATGTTCTGTATATCGCTGTGGTACAGCGATTTACCGAACGGCCTTATATTTCGCTCCTACGCAAGCAAAAATTTTTTCTTTCAGAATTTTTAAATCTCAGCAGGGCTATTGTTGGGATTTTTTACTTCTTTTTCGGCATTTTGTTGAATCTGTATGCTACGTGGAATAGGGCATAGCGAGGCATGACATTGGTATAGGTCTCGGTGCGACCTTGTGCATTGACATGGCGGGTGACGTTGTCAAGTTGGCCGAGAAGGTCGAAGCCGTCGAGCATCACCACCAGTTTTCCTTTGAGGAACGGGCGTGCCAGGCGAGCATTCCATACCAGGTCGTTGGTGTTGAGTTGTGAGTCGGCATAGCCCGTGCGGCTATAGAGTGTCATGTCGCTGCTCAATTCCAAATTCCAGGGAAGTTTTATCAGAGCCGTCATTCCATTAGTGAGTGTGAGGGGCTGCTGCGTCTCAAAGTCCGTGCGCTCACTGCTGAAACGCTGCCAGAGCGTGGTACTCTTGAAGGTGAGCGTGTTCTGTCCAATCTTATACGAGAGATTCAGCGTGTTGTTGAATGACAGCGTGTTGACGGTGCTCCGCGCTTGGTCTATCAGGTCCACGCTGTGCAGGTAGGTGACACTTGGACTGACATTGAGGCGGAGCGGATGCTTCTTGCCAATGACGGTATTGAAACGGTAGTCTGCGCTGGCGTTCCAGTTGCCGTTCACGTTGTCGGCCTGCCAGGTGCGGACACCTGTGGCACGATTGTAACGATAACCCATGGCAAGGGCATTTTGGATGATTGTATAGCCGAGCATGTACCGATGACTTGCCTCTTTACGGTTAGCGTTTCCCCATTGGTGACTGAACGAGAACTGGTGGTTAACGGCATTGCGCAGGCTGTTATTACCCAGTCGGATGTTCAGCGGGTCGGTATCATCGCGCATGTCCACGAGGTTCTGCAGGTCGGGCATCGTGCTCGTTGCGATGTACTGGAGGTGCAGCTTCTGGGCATTTCCCGTCTCTGCATTGATGGTTGTGTACTGGATAAAGCAGTCCCAGATGTTGATGGGCATAGTGTTGCGTGTCACGAGGGTGTCAATGCTGCCGCGCTGGTAGCTTAGCTGTTGACGTACGAGTGTGACAGGGAAGCCGAGTTGCGCCCATACTTTCTTCTCCTTTCCTTTATTCCAATTGTAGAAAAAGCGTGGGCTGAAGTCGTAGATGTCCTCTGTGAAGTGGCTTGTATAACTGTTGCGATAATCAATGTACTGCTCATATTCGTGAGCTGACGGTAATTGGCCGAGGGCGTAGATTGTGTCGATGTCGAAGAGCGACGACTCACGCAGGCGGTCGTTGTGAGTATAATGCGCATTCAATTGCAGACGAATCTGAGGGGTGAAGTTGATCTGATAGGTGCCACCTGCCTTGGCTTTCCATGAGCGGTTGGGGTGGTTGCGGTAGTAGCGGTTGAGGCTTTCTGAGGGGTGTTGTGACACAGCACCATATTCAATAGACTGACGATGATAGCGGTCTTCCTGCTGGTCGGTGAAACTGGCCTCGGCGTCAAGTGAAGCCCAGTCGGGACTGTGGTGAAACTTCAACGTACTGCTGAGACGTAGTTCTCCATCGAGAGCGTGCCCCTCGGCAATGCCTCGTTGCAGATTGCGATGGATGAGGCTGTCGTTCTGATAGAAAGCCGAGGCGAGACTATTGTCGCTGTTGTCGAACTTCTGATAATTGAGCGAGGGACGAATATCGAGGTTCCACATCTTGAAATCCCGATAATAATGGTGACTGGTATTTAACCTCAGGTTCTTGTTCCTGTTGACATTAGTCATGCGTTCGTAAGTATCACCCGTGGCCAGGTAGTTCTGGCGATTGGTGTTGGCCTCGCGATTCAGGTCGGAATGAGTCACCTGCAGGTTGCCGTCGGCTTTCCACTTGCTGTTGCGGTCTTCCACACTATAGTCGATGCCGGCTTGCTGCTGTATTAATTGTCCGCCGTCCTTTATGTGCTGAGGATTCCAACTGCCCGTCTCGCCAGGCTTGGTGTCTCCATTCAGATTGTTGGCGGTGGCATAGGCTGCGATGCGCGAGTGGTCTGAGAAGCGTAGGGCAAAGAGGCGGGCAAGCCAGCGTTCCTCCGTTCCGCCGCCTGTTTCCATATTAGCCAGTGTGCCGATACTGTACTCCTTCTTGAGTTTCACGTCCATCACATAGCGGTTGTCGCCAGCCACCTGCTGTCCCAGAAACTCACTCTTCTCGCCCCATTTATCATATATCTGGATGTTCTTCACCGTATAGGCCGGCAGGTTGTCGAGCATGATGGTGTGGTCGCCACGGAAAAAGTCCTTGCCGTTGAGGAGCAGCGCATCCACATATTTGCCATTGTGATAGATACGTCCACCCTCTTTCAGTTCGATGCCAGGCAACTGCTTTACCAATGCATCGAGCATAGAGCCCTCGGCCAGTTCAAAGGCATCGGCATTAAACACCAGCGTATCGCCTTTATAGTAGAACTGCACCTTGGTAGAAGTGACAACGACCTCCTTCAGCATTTTTGATTCGCGCTTCATATAGACAGGAGGTAAATCGCGACGTTGTTCACGACGGTAGATATTACTCAGTTCATAGGGCATTTCGGTAGGCTTAAAGCCCACATAGCTGGCTTGAATCGTATATTTCGTGGGTCGTGCAGGCACTCTGAAAGCAAAGTTTGCCAGTTCTATGGGCGTATTGTTGCCATACTGCATATAAGAGATGGCCTCGCAGGAATCAATGCAAGTCCCATCGGCATTTAGCAGTCGAACGGCTGCATGGGGTAGGTCAAGGTGCGTCACGTAGTCCTTCACCTTGCCTTGAAGCACCAGATAGCGTTTGTCAGATTTAGGTTTATATTGCACAAATATCTGATTCCCTTTGGTAACTACACGCACGGGCTGGTCTTTCGTCATTTGCTTGACGGCCTTAGGCACACTCAGTCCCTGTGTGTTGGTCACCACTTGCAGGTGCTCCAAGTCGTTGTGGATGAAGGAAATCTCGTAGTCGTCCTGCTGTTGGTTCAGATTGGCCAAAGCATCAGCCAAAGAAAGCGTCTGTGCCGAGGCACTCATGGCGATGCCCACCATTATTAAT
>Ga0256405_10004353_pt1 | contig 26712 bp, 14 predicted proteins | sample RumenRJG_02DNA_FD_189096 | JGI IMG/M metagenome (GOLD analysis project Ga0256405, IMG submission 189096) | Bovine rumen microbial communities from Lethbridge, Alberta, Canada - RJG_02 | ecosystem: Host-associated > Mammals > Digestive system > Stomach > Rumen | place: Canada: Alberta... | reverse complement strand
TGACGGGGCAGGTCAGCACGTCCTTATCGACAAGGAGGAAGTCGGCATATTTGCCTTCTTTGATGCTGCCTCTTTCGTCTTCAACAAACATCTGCTTGGCGCAGTTGATGGTGAGGGCTATGAGGGCCTGCTCACGGGTCAGGAGTTCTTCAGTCCACAAAGGTTTTCCATTCTCGGCATAATACACACCTGTAACGGCAATCTCCATGATGCCGAACGGATCGTCAGGTTTGCCACTCGTTGCAGGGAAGTCAGAGTGTGAGGTCACAGGGATGCCGTAATCGAAATACGACTTCATAGGATAGGCTTTATCCTCCATGCCTACAGGCACGATGCCACTCTTAAGTATTTCTTGTACATAATCGGAACAATTATGCCACAGCATACCCGAGGTGACATAAATGTTGTGGTCGGCCATACGCTGATAATCGGCTGCATCTACGTTGCGCACGTGTACCAACGTGTTGCGCATCTCATCCTTTCCGCCGTTGACGAAGGCATTGACAATGCGAGTAACGCCCTTGTTACCCATCACGTGTATGTGCATGGTCACACCGTTGTCATTGGCCTTGCGCGTCATCTCCGTCAGCTCCTCTTCGGTCCAGTTGGGGCTGCCCTGATGTCCGTCGGGATATACGGGATCAACGAATCCCGTACCTGTTTCCACCGTACCGTCCATGAAGAGCTTAATCCAGTTGGGTTTTACGCGGGTCGAAGCGTACTTCTTCTTAACATCGCCGGCCTTAGCCAAGGCCTCCTCCACATTCATCCAGCTATCAATCTCATAAGTCAGGCCCAAAACAAAGTGTAGCTTGCCAGCCTTGTCCATCTGTTGGGCTGCCTGATAGAAGTTGGTGTTATAGAAATATGAAGACCAGCCATCGACATACATCGTGTAACCCTCAGACAACAAGTGCTGCTCGATTTTCGACATGTTGGCTATTGCGATGTCAACAGAAAAGAGGTATTCATTGTCTAAGAACGAGCGAACGTAACTTCCAGCCTGTTCCTTCAGCAAACCGGTAGGAGTGCCGTCGGCGCCTATCACGATCTCGCTGCCGCGTACATCTGTCATCAGCGGAGTTCCGTCTTCCTTCATGATACCTGCCTTGACCAGCAAGAGGCTGTTCACCAGACCCTTGTGGGCTTCCTCGTCGGCAAAATAGATAGGAATGTCGCTGCAGATCGCATCCAATTGCTGACGGGTAGGCATATTATTTATGAAGAGTCCGTATTGCCAGCCAAAACCAAAGATTGCTTTCGCCCCGTTATCCTTTGCCTTCTTGACCGCAGCGGGCAAAATCTCTGTCAGAAATTTCTGCGGGTCGTCTTCCGGACCAACGAACGTACCGATGGTCTGGATAGCAAAGCCTGACGAATAGTGAGCGTGACCGTTGCCGCAGCCAGGCATCACAAGTCCCTTGCCGGTATAGTCCACCACCTCGGTCTTGCCTTTTTCGATAAAGGCCTCAGCGCCTGCTTTGTCGCCAACATAGACGTACTTACCGTCTTTCACGGCAAAGGCTTCCACCACCTGATTACCCATTCCCGACGTTCCGTCGCCTACCCGTAGCCTTTCGGAAGTAAAGATCTTACCATAGACCACGAGGTCGGCACCGCCCTTTACTCCTTGCGCTGAGTTATCGCTATTGCTGCAAGCTGTCAGCACCGTTGCGCCGCAAATCAGGATGGCGGCTATCATCCAATTCTTCACCTTAATCATTATCAGATTGTTTTTATTGTCCCTTCTTCAACTTATCTCTCTTCCTTCAGTGTCTTCGTGATGTCGGTGCCGTTTATGCTGATGGTATGCGACTCGTAAACATCATTGTGGATAGTCCAATACTTAAAGGTGTTATTCAATACGTTGAATTTGACGGCGAAATTACTTTCTCTGTCATACAAGTGGTCTGCTCTGAAAGTGAGTGTTCCGCCCTCATAGTTCAGACTACCCTTGAAATATTCTTTCTCAGCACCAGTCACCTGACATGAGTACGTTCCACCCTCATTTGTGAAGGTAAAGGTGGTTGTGCCCTCTATCCACTTGTACACTATCTCAATCTTGGCTCCTTTCACCAGGGCGTCGGCCAGAGTTACATCTCCTTCGTTTTCCTTCAGCATTTGGGTTATCTCAACGTCAGATACCTTCATCTTAAAGCCTGTCACCTTGAACTGTGAGTTGCCCGGTATCACTTCGAAGATGCTCTGTTTGATGTCGAAGATGGCGGTCAGTATCAGGTCGCCTGTCTTTTTCTCTTTCACCGTGAACGTCAGCAGGTTGTTAGCCTTGTCGTGTTCCATCGTGAATTCACAGTCATTTTCTGAGATTGTCGGTTCGTCTGCACGGGTCAGGGCACCTATCTTGCCAATGTCCAGCAGTTCGTAGGTGTCGCCCACTCTCACAAACACCACGTAGAAGTCTTCGCCATCCAGATTGAAAGTAAAGGCCACTATCGTCCCGTCGTTCAGGGCATCCTCAAGCGTTACCATATACTCATCCGGATTAACGGGTGTATCACTCTGGTTGCACGATGTCAGCACATTTGCGCCGCAAATCAGGATGGCGGCTATCATCCATTGCATCATTCTTTTCATTATCAGATTGTTTTAAGTTATTACAATAATATTTAGTCAGAAAATCTCTGTCTTGCGGCCCACGAATTTACTTTGAGTAAACCCGCTTGCCATAGAAATACACCTCGGTGGGCTGGTTGTGGCTAAAGCCCTCGTGTTCAGCAGTGAGAAGGTCCTTGTCAAACACCAGGAAGTCAGCATCCTTGCCAACCGTAATAGAACCCTTGGTGGCCTCGATGCCCAGCTGTTTGGCGCCGTTGATGGTATAGCCTAGCAGCATTTCTTCAATACCCATCCTTTCGTCTTCTGGAGGAAGTACCTTTGCAACTCTGTCGTATTCGGGAACCAGGGTCTTTTCAGTAGACTTGCGTGTCATACCGATCTCCATACCGAGATAGGGATTCCATGTCGTAAAGTCCTCGAAGGTGATGTTATCGCTCGACCAGGTGACCAGCGCGCCGCTATCCCAAATCGTTTTGCAGCGGAACTGCTTTTTGGAGCGCTCCTCACCCAGCCACACAGCACTGATCGCTGGGTCGTCGGCATGCCACCACGGTGTAAAATTCGCTGTTACGCCCAGCTTGGCAAAGCGATCCAGATCTGCATCGTCCTGAACCTCCAGATGGGCGCAGGTAACCTTCACATGGAAGTTATCTCCCAGTTCCTTTTTAGCCATTTCCACGCCGTCGAGCACCGTACGCGATGCACGCTCACCAACAGTGTGAAGATGCACGTCCAGATTGGCCTCATTGAGTCCCTTCAAAAGGGCAACCATTCCCTCCACAGAGAAGGCGGTAGAAGGCCCTATCGTATTGATGTCTACATAGGGTGTGACCATGGCTGCGGTGTGGATCCTCTGGGTGCCATCCATAAAAATCTTCATGGTGTGCACCTTCACATGCTCGGTGTTATACTCACGCTGCAGGCGCTTCAGGTCCTTTAGTCCCTCCTCTGTATCTCGTTCTGAATTGACCACAAGAGAGCCGTCAACATAAATGGGCAGTTTCCCCTGCTTGTCTAGTTCGCACAGACGTTTATATATCTTCTCATGGAACGCCATATGGCCCGGAAGACCGGCATCGAAGACGCAGCACACGCCTGCCTTCACCGAGAAATCAATCCAACGTTGGAGCGCCGCATCAACCTGCTCATCGGTCAGCTCCATCGAACTGTCAAGAATGATAGGGATTTCCGTTGCGCCTTCATACATATTTCCGGTCACATGTCCGTCCTTACGTACATAATAGGCAAGTTCGGGTATCGGATCCGGCGTGTCGTCGGTAATGCCATGCTTCTGGAGAATCTTTGAGTTCACCCAGATGCTGTGTCCTTCAGCTTCCTGAATCTGTAGCTCAGCATCCGGACAGATAGCATCCAGATCCTCTTTTACGAAATCCTCTCCTTCTTTCAGGAATTTTTTATCCAGAAGGAATCTGTAACGCTCTTCGCCGGGATTATCCTTGATGTATTTCGCCATGATTTCCAGCGCTTCCACTTTGCCGTTGGGCTCTATGCGTTCTCCCATAGGTGCATACTCATACCCCACCGGTATGGTTATATGCATATGGCTGTCGATGATGCCAGGCATGATGAACTTGCCGCCCATGTCGGTTACCTCTCCCTCATATTCTGCGAGGTCGGCCTCATCTCCCACATAAACAAACTTGCCATCCTTCACCACCAGCGCAGTGGCCTGCGGGGTACTCTTGTCAGAAGTGAAAATCTTAGCATTCTTGATAATCATATCGGCCACATTGAGGTCGGGCTGTGCGGGATTATCGATTACGTCGACACACGATGCGAACAAACCAGCACCGCTAACGAGAATGGCGGCCATCATCCATAATAAATTCTTCTTCATAATCAGATTGTTTTAAGTTATATCCCCCTCAGATGAAGGTTTTGCATATTTTGAAACAATTATTGCATATTTTGAATGACAGGATATAAAGTAGCCTCTCGTCATCACCGGCAGGAGGCTACTTTGTTCTTATGATCATTTACAAATTCGCGATGTCGCGGATTGTGTAAAGCTTCTTTTCTGTGTTATCGTAATACTTCAGGGTTATCAGCTCACCTTGGGTGCGGCAGCGGATAAGTAGCGATGTGCTGCCCGTGGCTGAGATCGTAGCGGTGCCTCGGCACTCCTCGCCCACAAAGGCTGCCACCATACTACCACTGGTGGGCTTGATATTAAACCTTGTCAGGATGGTCTCTGGTATCACGGTCATCATCTCCGGATACTTGGCAGAGCCATAGGTAAACTCGGGGATGAAGTCTTCGTCGATACCGGTCGTCTCGTCAGAATCGAGAGCGATGTCGGCCGATAGTGTGAAGATGTGCTTCAGCTGCTGATTGTAGTATTGCAGCGTCATGGTCACCGTTTCATCACCTGCCTCGTTGCCATAGGCCTTCATCAGGAACTTACCACCGGCAGTCTGACCATCGCTCGCATTCACAGCAGGGCTAGCCAATCCGCGCAGTTCGCCGTTCACGAAGAGTGCCATCAGGTCGCCCTCAGACACGTAGGGTTTCAACTCATCCTCTATCTGTACCTTCAGTATGGTCCAGTTCTCATAGAGACTTGCGTCGGGCTCTGTCCAGTTGGGGCGAGTCTGGTCGTTGTTCCAGTCTACATGCCAAACAGGCACCTCGTCGGGCGTTATCACTGTGAAAGGACCATCGTTGTCGCTGCTGCAAGCCCCCAGTACGAGGCTTGCCAGCAGGATAAACATTAATTTTGTTCTATTCATATTATTCGATGTTTGATGTTACTTTAATACGATCTTTTTGCCATTAAAGATGTACAGGCCCTTCTTGGTAGGCTTACGCTGTAGCTTTATACCGCTGATGGTGTACCACTGGTCGTCTCCGTCATCCACCTTCTCGAAGTTGATGGTTGTCGGCCTCTCAGGACTACCTACCACATCATTTGCATGGTAAGTCAAGATTTCATTGGTAGAAGCTACGATCTCACCGTCACGTTCGATGGCAAACCATATCTTCTTCTGGCTGCTGCCTGCGATGCTCAGGTAGTTCACAGTTGCGAACTCCTCGCCTTGCAGAGCTGCCGTTCCAAGTGCGGTCTTAACCATCACGCTACCGCATTCCTCGCCATTGGCGTAAGCTATCAGCTTGTCGCCCTCCTCTACATCGAAGCCTTCTACTATTGCACTCACGCTCATGGTAGAACGACTGCTCACTGCTGTAGCCTCGCCCCTTGAGCTAGCCACCCAGTCGGCGCTGATGTAGCTGTTCATGTCGATGTACGGATAGGTAAACTGAGCTGAGTCAGCATTGCAGAGCATCAGGTAACCCTCGCCTGGCTTCATGTACTGCAGGCTGCCGCGCCAGCGTCCCACGTTGCCACTCTTGGTGTAGTAAGCAAACTCAGTGTGACTCTTAATCACGTCGCCAGGCACTGCCTGGTCGTAGTAGTCGCTCAGGGCGGTCTCCAGAGGCAGGTTCACCGCAGGTGTGTAACCGATGGCGTTCCAGCCCTTCTTCACCTTAATGGTGCGTGCCTCCTCATCCTTGATGACGCTGCCGCCGATTGGGAAGGTGCAAGCCTCCTTGACTCTGATGGCATACGACTTCTTCGGCGAGATAACCACGTTGTCAGCATTGTCAGTAGCTATCCATTGCTTCTGCTCGGCTTCGTAGGTCATCGTCAGGTCGCTGTTCATATCGGTCAGAATGTCGCCTTGACTCCACTGTACGCGACGCAGTAGCGTGTTCACATCGCTCAGCTCATTGCTGGCCACATTGAACGATACCCAGTTCCAGCCTGCCTTCAGACTGAAGTTCTGCATGAAGGCATCGTCGCCGTCGAAGCGTACAGGCTTATCGGTGCCCAGAATGGCCGACTTTTCGAACTTGATGCTATCCTTTGGTGTCAGTACTATCTCACGTCCGGTGCTGTACTGCCACAGGCGGAAGCTCAGCTTGCGGCCGCTAGACTGATTGTCGAATACAGTCAGATACAGCTCGCCCGTCTGTGCATCGTTGCTGATATTGCTAAATCCGTGGCATACGCCCTCGTCGTCGAAGGCACCCACAATGTCGCGTGCATCGGTATCAAGCTCGTCGTATAGATAAACTTGGCCAATAATGTTCATCGAGTTCTTCAAAAGGTCGCTATTCACGTTCTGTGCCCAGTCGGGCTGCTCGCCCTCTACCGTCAGGTTCAGGTAGAACGGCTCGATGATGCCCTCTTCGTCGACCAGATACAGAATCTCGTTATAAGTACCGATGCTCAGGTCCTTGCTCACCGTGGCATACACATAATCCAGTGCCTGTGGTGCCAGCACATCGGTGGTCTTGCTCAGCGTGAGCCAGCGTGGACAGTTCTCAATCTTGTAGGTATGGTTCTGTGAACCGTTGTTATAGAATGTCAGTTGACAACTCTCGCCGCTACCATACTTCACGGTGGCGTCCAAACGGTTCAGCAACCACTGCAGACTGCTGTTGGTTACGTAGTAGCAGGCCGTCTGTGGCGAAGCCATGGTGTTGCCGTTCTTATCCTCGATGTCGCGCACCGTTACATAGATGTTGCGGTGGTTCAGTCGGGCAGCAGCTTCGTCGAGCTCTACCATCAGCTGGTTGTCGCGACCTATGAACGAGAACTTCAGGTTCTTCACCTCCTCGTAAGGCTTCACAGGTGCTGCCGATGCATTGTCGAAGCGCTTCATCATCGAATCGGCACTTTCTACGAACAGGTAGTCGCGCACCAGCGTGCTCGTTGGCTGCTTGGTCAGCGGATCGAGCTGATAGCGTGGCTGACCCTTATCGTCCAGATAGATCTTCTTGCTGTAGGCATAAGGCACCAGTTCGATGCTGTTGTCCTTCTGGCGCTCCTGGCGGTCGAATGCCAGGTAAGTCATCAGTCCGGCCTCGTCGCCGTTAGGACTCTTCGTAGCGTAGGTACTGATGAGTCGCTCGGGCAGTGCCTGTGCAAAGAACATCAGTTCGTCTATGTTACCCTTCATAGCGTCGGTACCGTCTACTACCTCTACATCGCCATTCTCCTTCAGCTTGTCGTAGCGGGTTGCACCGATGAGCGGATATCCGCCGCTGATGCCGCCCAGGCTGTCGGGCTCGAAGTTGGTGCGTACTTCCTTATCTACATAGATGTTGGCCACGTTGCGTGCACGGTTCACCGTCATGGCGAAGTGGTGCCAGTTGCCGTCGCTCCAGTCGCCCGGAACCTCGGTCACGAAGCCGTTAGAGCGATACATCAGTTTGTCGGCCTCGAATCCGATGTGGAACTGGTTCACGGCGCCGATGTCTTCCTTCACACCTCGACCGTTAGACAGCAGTGCACCGCGTCCGTCGGCATCGGTCTTAAACCAGAACATCAGTGTGTAGTCGTGCTCGCTGCTGCGGTTCAGTGCGTTCTGATTCAGCAGCACACCCTTATCCTCCTTCTCCAGATGCAATGACAGTCCACGTGGTATTGCCCACGAAGCACCTATCAGCTTAGCGTTAGCACCCTGCGTATGGTCGGCCACCATGTCGCCCGAGCCCTCGTCCATCGGGTAGTAGTCTACCAGATCCTTCTCGTAGCCCGTCAGTCGGCGGTTGCCGTAGGTAGTACCTATCTGTCCGCCGTTCATGGCGCTGTACCATAGGCGGGCCTCCATCATGCGGCCCTCGTAGTACTGGCTCTGGCTGCGGTCAGCCTCGTTGGTACGTCCGAAGATGAGCGTACCTGTGCCGGTGTAAACCGCCTTGAGCTTGTTGCGACCTATCTCGAGTCCGCCATTGTAGAATGTCAGCACGCTGTCGGTCTGGTTCAGTACCATAGCCACCTGGTTGAAGCTGTTCTTGCCGATGGCTGCGTTGCTCTCGAAGGTCTGTTCGTTCACCACGGCCTTCAGCTTGAAGTCGCTGGTCAGCCACAGCTGCAGCTTCTGTCCGTTGATACCGTGTGAGAACAGCGGCATCTCGCGACCCGTCTCAGCAGGCTTCACCATCATGTCGATGGTCAGGTTCTTATTGCTGAAGTTGCGCTTAGCCTCGCTCTCTACGCTGGCCGTCGCGCCGTCGAACTGCACGCTTACCATCTCCGAGAGGTTATCGTTGTTCACTTCGCCCTTCACCTCGAAGTTGGTGATGGCACTCAAGTAGTTGTATTCTATGTCTTCCGAAAAATTGAAAATCATGTCGTCGCCAGCTGTCAGCAGTCCGCTCTTTGGTTCGGGCGTACCGAACAGCTGCGGACGTCGGGTATCCTTGATACCGCTGATAATCTTCGACGATGTGGTGAGGTAGTCGTTGCCGTTGCGGCAGAAGACTACAGCGCGCAGGTCGTACTGTTTCTCAATCACCCATCCCTCGCCGTAGAACTCGGTTGTGATGTTGCCGTTCTCAGGCATCAGCTTACGTATGCCGTTGGCACTGGCCATCAACGTAGAGTCGGCATAGAACGAGCAGAGGTTGGTCCATGAGTCGTCGCCACGCTGCGATTCCTTATACTGGAACTCGATGTGGTCGAAGTTATGCTGGTGGCGGTCGAAACCGTTGATGGTGACAGGGATGTACCAGCCACGCTCAGAATCCTTCTGGGCATTGGTGTTCAGTACCCACTTGTCGCCCGGTGTTGCGATGGTCACCGCTCCGGCCTCGCGCAGGAAGTGTACGTCGAACGAGGTGAGTGCCGTGGTGTGCTCGGCATCGGTAGGCGACATCACGCCTACGGTCAGGCCCTCGAAGTCGAAGCCCTCGCCGGCGCGTACCTCCATCGTCAGCGCCGTTTCAATGCCCGGCACAACCGTTACGGTGATACCAGCGGTGGTCAGCGGCTGTCCGTTGATGCTGATCTTAGCACCCAGCGGATTCAGCTGGTCGGGGGCAAACACCTGCAGTACGGTCAGACCGTCGGTAGCCTCAGGCTTCTCGCTCTCGTTGCTCAGGAATATCATGAACTTGGCTGCATCGTTAACCGATACGCCGCTCACGCTCTGCTTGTCGAGGCGAATCTTCGGGTTCACAATCTTCAGCGTACGAGCATCGAGTACGGTACCTGGGTCGTAGACCTTGGTTACGCGCTGATCCTCCCATGGGTTCTGGGTAGAACCGCCACGGGTGCGGAAGATGAATCCGCGCGGACCAAGAATGTCGGTACTCTTGACTGATTTCTGCACTTGACGTCTCACGTCGTCGTACATCTTGTTGAAGTTACCGTTTGTAAAGACGTTAGCGATACTCACGCTATCCTGCTTGGCAGTAGAATACGCGCCACGGTAAACATCCACGTTCAGATGGCTGTTCGGGTCGGTAGCGATGGTGAAGCTCTCTGTGCGGTTATACGACTTGGCCTCAGAGTCGGTACCAATCGTAGTATATGAAACCACTGGGAAGAGCGACCACTGGAAAACTTTACCCGCGAAATGAACCTCCGACTTCATACCGTTTTCGGTATCCAGCAATGCCAACTTCGCATCAGGTACCGACCATGCCTTCATTTCGGCCATTGAGAGAGCAACCGAACCTACAATGGTAGTAGCCAGTGCGAGTGCCGACATACCATTGCTGAAGCCAGCACCCTTGTCGAAGTAGTCTACCTCGGTGGCTATTGGGAAGTGCTGTGTAAACGAGTTAGTGTAGCTGGCATCGAAGGTCTCGCTGTAGTTCACGCCTGCTGCACCGCCTACGTCGTAGTTGGCCAGCAAGTCGCGCGTTTGCAGTTTCTCGCCCTCGTTCTGCGATATCATCTCCAGCCAGGCCTTAATCACCTGGTACTTCTCGGTCACCTCATCGGTGAAGTCGCTTCTCTTCTTGCCCTTTGGCAGCACTACCAGGTAGTTGATGCCATCCTGAGCCGTGTCGATACTGTCGTTGTATTCGCGATCGTAGAGCTTCTTGTTAACTACAGCAAAATTCTTATCGGTGCGCTCGCGCAGCGACAGATAGACTGGCTTCTGCGTGTTGTTGGCTATCGTTTGGGCATCGGCCTTGGTACCTATGTACATCAGGTCGAGAATCTCCTTCGACTTGGCAGGGATAATCTGATTGAGCAGTTGCTTCTGCGAGTAGATGAACTGCGAATTGAGCTTAGGACCATAGCCTAAGGCCACGTCGCGTATCAGGTGATACTTCACTGTCTTGCCATCCTTGCCTATCACCTCGCCATCGGCAATCTTCAATACCGTGCCGTACTGTACGTACTTGCCTGCTTCGCTGGCTACACTGTCCTTACCCATACGGGCTTTGATGTCGTTGAACATGCTGTCGGTCACGGCGCGGATGGTAGACATAGGCGTTACCACCACGTTCTGCACCGAACCGATGTACAGGTCGGCATCGGCACCCACCATCGATGGGTCGCCGCTGGTGCTGATGTTGTTGCCTACTACCATGGTGTGAGAGAAGGCCTTGCTGCCGTTGGCATTGTACATCAGCATATCGATATTACCATCAACATTGTCTGACAGACTGAGAGGACCTACAGCCGTACCGATACCCTGTGGGGCTGATACGCTGGCTGAAAGTACCTGCAGTTTCTCACCATACTTATAATGGAAAAACAGACCGGCCGTGAGCTGCAGATTCATCATGTAAGTAAAGTTGAGCGTAGTACCCTTGGCCAGCGTATTCGTACTGTAGCCTCCTGGCGGGTCGCGCAGAATGTCGTACAGCACTGGCACGCCCTCGGACATGACATCCTGGCTCTGGCCAATGGGGAACATGTTGAGCACGTAGGCATACAGCGGTGCCGACTCATAGTAGTTGCCATCCTGAGCCACACTGAACGAAATGGTCTTCAGGGCGCTCAAGCCGCTCAGCAGTTGTGTGGTCTGGTCGGCCTGCACCGTGAAGATGGCTTGTCCGTTGGCGTCGAGATGCAGCGTATCGCTGGGTGCACCGTTCTTCAATCCGTTATGGATGGTGGCTACACCGCCGCCAACCTTCACGTAGTCTACCTTTCCGCTCGCCAAGTCGTTGTTGTACGGATAAGTCTCGGCCACCTGTACCTTGATGCGGTACTTGCGCTCCAAACTGAACACTGGGCAGGTAAAGGTATAGAGTGCCTGCGTGGTGTCGAGAGGATTCTTGTAGGCCAGCGGTATGGCGGTCTGCTTACCGGTCAGTTCGCTGGCAATATACGTCTTATCGCCGAAGTAGTCGAAGTCGTCGTAGCCTATCTGCTTATAAGTAATCTCAATAGGATTGCGATAGATGCGGTTGTAGATGGCGTGGTAAGATAGTTTAGGATCGGTTACCGTGACGGTATCTACATCCTTATACTTACCCACATAGGTGGTATCCTTGCTTACCAGACACTTGGTCAGGTCGATCACCTCGCTCACCTGCCCCTCCTGGAACAGTGTGGAGTATCCCTTACAGTACACCTGCTGTACCTTCCAACGTACTGGCGGCAGCTCAACTTCGTACTCGCCGGTCACTGGGTCGGGCAGCATCTCCATGCGCTTGCGCTCGGTGGTAACCTGAGTCTTATGACCGTTGCCACGCGGATGTACATAGGTGGTGTCGCGCTTGGTGAGGTTGGGGTTCAGATTGTCGTAAACCAGCCACGATGTATTGTCGCCCTCCAGGGTGAGCACCATCGTCAGCGAGTCGCCCAGGTTGTTCTTCGACAGGTTGTTGCCCAGAGGCAGCAGGCCCTGGTCGTTACCACCAACCACGCGACCCGTCAGCTTCACCTTGGTGGCATCGTAGAAGTAGATGCCTGCCACATCGTCCTTGAAGCTCTGCTTGTCGCTGTTCTTATACCAACCGTCGTTAGTGAACTTGTGATTTTCCATCACGGCCTGAATGCTGTTGTCGCCCTCCATCACGCGGAACGAGAAACTACCGTCGTAGTCGGTCTCTACCGGGTCGCCCTTGGCATTGTGTATCTTCTTGCCGTTCACCATGAAGTTAACACCCTTAACTGGGATGCTGGTGCCGTCGAACATCACGTAGCCCGAGAATCGCATACCGTTGGTAACGATAAACTCCTGCAGCGTCTCGTTGTTGCTGGTGGCATTGAAGGTTACATTGTAGTCTTCTACCTCCAGCTTGATAGATTTGCCCACAGGCGATATCTTATACGTAACGCTGGTTCCGCCCTGGTACGACAGCTCGTCGATTACAAAGTGACCGCTCTCGTCGGTATAGGCGTAAGTCACCGTGCTGTCGGCTATAATGGCGTCTACCTTCACCTCGGGCACACCTGTACCGTCTTTGAATCGTACATAGCCTTCTACGCGACCGGTATGCTTGCTCTCGCCCACCTTGACATCGGTCTCGGTAGAGTCGCGGCCTTCGCACTGGTTCACGGCTATTACCTTATATTCGTAAACAGCCAGAGGCGATACGCTGGTATCCTCGTAGCTCATCTGGTCGATGTTGGTTGCTATCTCCTTCCAAGCGTCATCACCCTCACCCTTTACGCGGCGCTTCACGGTGAAGAAGTCTATGGGGTTGCCATCGGTGTTCCATGCCAGCAGCACGCTGCTCTGGCGTGTGGTAGTTACCAGAGTCTTATCAATCTTACCGTTGCTCACGTGGTAGAAGTTGGGCAACTCAGGCTTGTTATAGGTGGCGTAGTTGTAGTCGTAGGTTGTAGTTGGAGGCACTATGGTCTCGCCTACCACCGTCCAATCTTTGAAGATTTTTTTCAGCTTTTCAACTTCAACAGGATCGACAGTCACTACAGACATCTCTGGCATCAGCTTGCCACCATCCAGTTTCCAACCGCTGGGGAAATTGCTCGCCAGACTGGTCTCAGTAATGACTCCCGCTGTGGCCAGCACTGGCACGGCCTTGTTACCGTCAAGCTGCCATGAACCATCTTGCTCGCCGTTCATCAGGTTCACCACATCGGTCCCGTCGCTCTTGTTGAAGTACGTCGTACCCCAGTCGCCCCAAGTAGTTGCTGTAATAGTGAGGCTGCTGTTGCTGTTACTTCCCCAATGCTCTGCAGAGCCACTAGAAGTATTAACACAGAAAAATATCCTCCCTGCTGTGAAATTGCCATTCCCACTGGCATTATATACACGGTGGAACGTCCAGCTACCTTCGCCGCCCCATCCGATGATGCTACCAGCATAAGAGCCGTCACCACCTTTAGTGACAACCGTGCCGTCGAAGCAAACGTCTGCCATATTTACATTTGCTGCTCCTGCGTGTCCTATAACACCGGCGGCATGGGTGGACGACGTAGTCACATTAGTGGATACCCATACGCGGTCGAGGGTGATAGTAGGAGAACCAACTCTGCAACCAATCAGACCTGCGGAATGTATGCCACCTTTGGCTGTACCTGTTACGTGCAGGTTTTTAATAGTGGCATCGCCTACATAAACGAAGGGAGCGGCTGCGCCATTATCGGTTCTAGTGATATCGACATTCAGCGTATGGCCGTTACCGTCGAATGTGCCGCGATAACAAGCAGCTTGACTTCCACCAGCATAACTGGTGACCGTAATATCATTCATGAGGCGGGCATCTACCCAATATTCGTTCTTGGCATCTTCCACTATCTTAACGAACGTGTTCCAGTCAGTTGCATTTTTGATGGGGAATACCCCATAATCGAGGGTAGAATGGCAGTTAGTTACCGTCACAGTACCGCGGGAATCCTGTCGTGCCCACGATTTACACTTGTCGTATTTGGTACTGATTGTAGTGGGCGCAAAGAGACAGTTCTCAATGGTTGCGCTACTCTTTTCGTCAACCCAACTGATGAAGCCTCCATTACCATAACAATTAGCGCCCTCAAAGCTACCGTCGAACTTACAGTCGTGTATTGTGACGTTGGAATTGCTGACGCGTCCTACGAAACCAGCAAGCGTGCCGTCGCCATTCATGCCACCTTTCAGAGTAACCGACGAGATACAGTTCTCAATGGTTACAGTGCCATCTTTGACTTGAGCCACGAGGCCGGCAGGATACATCCAGTTAGACTCGATGGTACCGGCCACATGCAGGTTCCTGATGGTAGCATTGCTTGCATGACGGAAGGGAGCAATAAACCTTTCTTCCGTTGCTGGTTTCCACTCCTTGTTGAAGGTCAGCGTATGGCCGTTACCGTCGAAGGTACCACGGAAGGTAGCTCCTTCGGTTACTCCCACGTGCTCACTGACCTCAATGTCGGCATCGAGAACTGCGTTCACGTCGTACTGGTTCGCAGCATCATTTATCATCACAGCAAACTTGTGCCAATCGCCGGCATTACGGATGGTAATAAATGGCGAATACTCACTGACGGCATAGCTGTTGATAAGGGTCAGCGTTATATTTTTAGAGTTACGCGTCCACGTTTCACAGTTTGTAGTCTTGGTGCTGATAGTGGTGGGTGCAAAGAGACAGTTGTCGATGATGACATGGCTACCATCAGGCCAGCCCACAAAGCCGCCGTTGCTATGGCAATTGTCGCCCGTAAAGCTGCCATCGAACTCACTGGTGCGGATAATAACACGGCTACTTGGCCTTATGACACCTATGAAACCTCCGTTGGTGGCATCACCATTTACACCGCTGTTGATAGTCATCGACGAACGGCAATTCTCGATGAAGACAGTGCTTCCTTCAAGAACCTCGGCAATGAGACCGCCAACAAACTTATTACTGCTGCTGATGGTGCCTGCCGTATGCAGGCTACGGAAAGTGGCATTGCCCACATAACGGAATGGAGCCATATATTCCTCTGTCCAGTCAGACTTATTGAAGGTCACAGTATGGCCATTACCATCGAAGATGCCACGATAATAAGCACCGGGATCTACTCCCACATGCTCACTGACCTCAATGTCGGCATAGAGGCGGGCGTTAATGTCCTCTGTATTCTGGGCATTATTAATCTTGACAGCGAAATCGTGCCAGTCCTCAGCCGTGCGGATGGGGAAGAAGTAGTCGGTCAACTCATCCAGTTTGTTGAGTGGCGACTCGTTCTTATCTACATACATCTCAATATCGTATGTGACGCAGGAACGGAAGAGATTAACTATCGTATAGCGCTTAGCGCGATCGGTATTGTTCAGCTCTATCGTCTTATCTTCTACAACACCACCGTCGCGGTTCTTCGAGGTGATGTGCAGTATCATCTTGGCACGGTCGTCCCATACACCGCCAATCTCGTTGGCATAGTCCCACGACACGCGGACAGTGTAGGCTTGCTCGTTTTCCCACTTGGCCGAGTAGTTAGCTATGCGCAGCAGGTGCAACTCGTCGAGCACGCACGTAGCCGAGGTGGCGCAGTTGTTATCGGCGCCCCAGCCCCAATCTTTGGCAATGGTGCGGCGCACGCGGTAGGTAACATTATCGAGCGTGCCGCCATTCTTCAGCATGCTGGCCTCGATAGCCTCAATCAGGGTACTATCTATATAGGTATAGGTAGATTTCTTTTCGGTCTTGGCGTAGAACTGCTCGAATATGGTTTCGAAGTCCTCCTCCTTACCCGTCAGCGAGCGCTGAATCTCGAAGAAGTCGGTGGGCGTCAAGTCGGGAGCATCCATATAGGGCACGCTCCACTTCACCTCTATCTTTCCCTTTTGGTCGTTCAGGGGCCGTACAGAGAGTCCTGCGGGCGCATGAATCATAGTGAGGTTCTGTACGCTCGATGCTACGCCCTCAATATCATACTCACCCTTATCGCCTTTTTCCTTGTAATTGCAAATAACACGGAACTTACGGTGGGGCACGGTGGCATCAAGCGTAATCGTACCACTGTTCACGTTTTCAATGTTCACCTTCTGGTACTTTCCATTGGCATCGTAGTACTCGTAGTAAGCTTTGGTAACATTGTCGGAAGCGATGAACCAAGGCAGCTCAATCTTGCCTGGGTTGTTGGGGTTCATCATGGGTGCAGAGACGACGGGCGTCAGTTTGGAGGCAGCCGCCGGCACTTTGATGGTCACCGTCTTGAGGCCCGACACATACTCTTCTTTGCGGCCATTTCCGTCGCGAAGAACTTCCCAGGAGAACGTCAGCGTCTTACCCAACAGGTTGTAAGGCAATACCCACTCGGCAGCGAAATCGAAGGTCACGCCGTCGCTGTTGCGTACCAAGGAGAGGGTTTTTTCATTCCAACTGTCTACTCTCTCAACGCTTCTCGAGTTTCCCAATGTGATATCGAAGAAACCGTCGGAAAGGGTTCTGAAGTAACAGTTCAACGAGGTCTTGCTGTTGTCGATGTCCCCATCAGGTTGCCAAGCGAGGACCATAGTTTTTTTACTATCACCATCTACCGTGACAAAGAGGTAACCGGCTTTGACCCAGCAGTCGGCACCATCCATATCGTAGGCTGGAGCCGTAAAATAGATGATGTTAGTACCACCCAGCGATACCGAGTAGTTTTCTTTTTTGTCTACATACGTTTGCGCCGCCGCCTTCTGAGGCAGCAGCCAGGCAAAGAGCACCGCCAATAGTAGCCACGGCCGCCCTTGCAAAAGATTAATAGATTGTTTCATAAAGATATTATTTTATAGATTATTTCGTATTACAGGCTCCCCTTCTCGGCCTCGGTTACAAAGCAGGCTACCAGTCCGTAGGTGATGGTGGGGCGAATCCATATCTCTACCAGCATATAGTCGGTGTATTCGTCGACTGGCTCGAGATAGATGTCGAGGTTATAGAGTGCCGCAATGATCATATCGATGATGCAGATCATCCACAGGTTGCGCTTGGTGTAGCTCTTCCAGTTCTTACGCGCATAGAAATACGTGAGCATGCAGAGCAGCAGCACCGACAGCGAAAGACACAGCAGATGGAGCGAACGATAGGCCAGCGGCGGCGCGAAGAGAATATCGCGCAGCAGCACCGTGATGCCCACCGAGATGGAACACCAGTAGTTGAAACTAAAGGAGTCGAGACGGTTGAAGAAATACATCCATATCATGACCAAGCTGGCAATGTAGAACATATTAAGCACCAGTTCGGGCCAGGTATTTCCCAATCCGAAATACAGAACGGCGTAAAGCATAACGCCAACCGACAGTGTGCCGCCCACAGCGGTAATCACAATATCGAAGATCTTAGCATTTTTCTTGAATCTAGTTTGCATACCTTATTATATATATATATTTATAGTTCGTTATCTAACTCCTGTAATGTCTCCACACGCCAGAGCAGGAAGGCAATGATGACGAGGGTGATGAACTGCGACAGATACTCGCGCACGAGTTCGCCGGCGTTCGAGGTATAGACCATATACACCGCCAGCAACACGATGATGAACACCATGCTCTGCCATACCTCCTTGTGCTCCAGGTCGGCATAGTTGTCGAGCAGCCAACGCTCGTACTGCCGCAGCGCAATGATGTAGTAGACCACAAAGACGGCGATGACGCCCAACTGCCAATAGTGTACCACCTGATAGCCCCAGAACTCGCTGCGAGCGGCTATACCCAGCGCGGCAGCCAGCACCACGGGTGCCTGAGCCAGCAGCCAGGGCCAGAGCGGGCGGCGGCGATCCTGCAGCATGGCCAGCAGTACGGCCATGGTGAGCGGCACCAGCGTAACGTGGTCGAGCATGATGGTAGTGATGTTACGTACCAAACGGTCGTCGGTCAGAAAATAGGTGCCAAGTACATACCACCACACGTGGCTGGCCACGATGGCCGCCATGAATGCCGCCGTCCAGCGTCGCAGCACACAGCTCGACCTGACATCCTCGGCAAAGGCATTGCCACACCTCAGGAGCAGGTACACACATGCCAGCATGGCGAAGAAACCAGCCATGCCGTAAAGCATGATGAAAAATACGTCCTGCAGACCCTGATAATCGTACATAGGCTAGAATATCTTATAAGCTACACGTACCTGAATATTTGGCCAGGCCTTGAGCCACTTCAAGGCACCGGTGATGCCTGAGTTGCGGCCCGATGAATCGATCTCGGTACCATTGTTGAGCACGAACTTAGGTGTGCCCCAGAACAGCAGACCTGCATCGACAGCCAGGCTGACACGGTGTGTCTTAGCCAGATGCTGACCAAAGCCCACGCCGATATAAGGCTTCACGGCATTGGTCTTCATGCGTACATCGATATTACCATTCTCGTCGGCGGTAAAAATGTAGTCGCCAAACTTCAGTCCGATGGGCGGATAGTTGGTGCGATACAGGCGGTTGTAGTCTTCCACCTTCTGATTGGCATCGTAGAGGAAGCCTAAGGCACCCTCGTTGGTATTGCGGAAGTGCACAAAGTTCTGACTACCTACGAACAGTCCGGCCGAGAAGTAGAAAGGCTGGTTGTTGAAAGGATGCACCTCGCCCAGCAGGTAGAAGTTCCAGAAGTTGGGGTTTGCGGCCAACTCTACCTTGTCTACCATCTGTGCACGCCTGATAGCATCCTCCTCAACCATCTGCATCGAGGTGATCTCTGAGGCGGTGTTGATGGCCTTGAAATTGATTTTGCCAATGTTCCAGCCAGAGATGCCGGCCCTAACTGTCACTATCTTATGAACAGGCATAGCCACATCGATACCAGCACCGGTAAGTCCAGTATTCAGACCTATCGAAAGGTGATTGAACAAACCGTCTTTGGCATGTATTTTATCGGCATTCTGAGCCTGGGTTCCTGCTGCCACAAACATCATCGCAATGAGAATGGTGAGATTGTGAATAATGTGTTTCATACCTATTTATATTTATTTAAAATGTGACTTGTTAGACTTGATAAGCAGGTTGGTAAGCGACAGGCTCATGGGGTGGAAGCCGTACAGATAGTCGCTGGTATAAGGTGTGCCACCGTTGATGATACAGTGAACGTAGTCGTGGCAGGCCATGTCCATCGGAATGATGCCCACGGTTCCCTCGTACGTCTGCAGGTCGTCGATGACCAACGGGTGCAGGTTTGAGGCATTGGTGATGTAGCCGCGTGGTGACACCTCGGTATAGGCCGAGCAGTGGTTTACAATCCAGATGTCCTCGTCGCCGGCAGTAGCCTCGCGGGCAGTGTGCATCATGTCTATCACAGTCTTCTGCTTGTTGCGCATGCGTTTCTCGGTGGTGGTCTTGTAGTAGTCCTGCTTGTATAGTTTTGCTGTCAGTGTGGTGTCGGTCATGTTGTACATGCCGCAGTTGCGCTGAGCCTCGGGGTTGATGTCCTCTTCGATATCGGGATCTTCGTCGGGCCAGTCACAATACACGATTGGATAATGGAAGGCAGCATTGAACGGGCGCAGGTCGTAGCGACTCAGCAACAATATCTTGCTGCGCATTTCGCCCACCGTAATGTCGGGGCGCCAGTTATCAACAAACAAGCCTTGATACTTCGACATGTGCAATACATTGCTGAGCAGAGTGTACAAGTCTTTCTGATCTTCAAAACCGTTATCGAACTGCAACTTGACAATGAAGAACTCCGATGGATGGGCTTTCAGATAACTTTGCAGTTGGTCGATGGTCCATTCGAAAGTGATGTCTAGCTCGCTGATGCCGTGGGTGAGGCGTAGGATTTTCTTCTTAGCAATGGTATCGGTGCTCACCACGGGGCGGATGTCGAAGAAACGCAGACCAGAGTTCATCTGCTCTTCGAGTGTTGACACCTGACTGATGGCGGTGGTGTTGAAGATGTACTTGAGCACGGGCTGATAGAATCCCATACCGGTCATGGTGTCGTGAGTGCCGGGAATGGTGAGCTTACACACCTTGGTCTCATCGCGCACCATACTCAGCCAGTCAGTGGCTGGTGTTGGCAGGTCGTAAGCCACAAGGATGGAGTCCTGATAACCCTCTGAGAAAATGAATGGCGAGTCGAGCGAGTTTTTCTCATCGTAGACCTTCTCCAAGTCTTCCTTACTACAACTGTTAAAAACTGCCATGGGCGCCAAAGTCAACATGACATACAAAAGGTTTTTGTACACTTTAGAATGTTTCATACGTCAAAAGGTTTTAGTTATCTTTGGCGCAAATATAAGAAAGATTTTCGAATTATGCAATAGCTAAGACACCTGCAAAGTAAGATTTTGCAGATTTTGAAACAATTATTGCATATTTTGAAAGACGAGTGTAGGAATTACATATTATTCAATTATCGTGCATCCAGGTTGAAACAGTCTGGCCCATGCGCTGCTTGAAGGCGAGACTGAAGGTGCTGTAACTGCGATAGCCACTCTCGCTGGCCAGCTGCTGAACTGTGAAGGCGCGTTGGGTCTTGACAACCTCCTGATAGCGGCTGATGAAGTAGTTGATGCGCAGATTATTAATATAGGTATTATAAGTAATGCTCTGACGTGAGAAATACTGGCTGAGGTAGAAACGGTTGATACCAATGGTCTGGGCCAGCTGCTGCAGCGTGAGGTCGTGCTGCAGATAAAGCTTGGTATCCACACAGTGCTCGGCCAGCAGCTGCTCGATCTGGGAAAGGTCGAGGGAACCCTTTTGAGAAGCTAGAGGTGAGAGATTTGATGAATCCGCTTCTGTAGCCAACTCTGGATCGGATGGCTCGGGCTCTGCGGGGGCCTCCTCGATGCTCTCGAGGCTGGACTCGCCACAATCATCATCGGTACTGGGCTCGGCCAGGAGTGGCAGGGTTTCTACGCGCCACAGCAGGAGGGCAAAGAGTATGATCTCGACCAGATGCAGCACGTAGAGCAGAATCATGTCGGTATCGACCAATGCATAGATGATGAGCAGGAACAGGAAAGCGAGCGATACCACCTGACTGAGCCACACCCTTTTATTCTCCAGATCGGCATAGTTGTCGTTCAGCCAGCGGCCGTAGCGCCTGACGGCAAACACCATATACACCGAGAACAGCACATAGATAGAAAGTATATATGCGATGGTAATCTGCATGAAGTACTGATTGGGGTGGAACAACTGTATGCCTCCAAAAGCCAAAAGCGGAACCAAAGCAACTAGCGCTGGCCAGACAGGCCGACGGCGGTCTTGAAGCATGGCCAGCAAGGTGCCTGCCATCGTGATGAGCAATTCCACGCAGTCGAGTACGGCTACCAGCACATACGCCGCAGAATTAACGTTGCCTGAATAGAGGTAGAACAGATACCACCATACATGGCCCAGAGATGATACGACAAAGAACGATGCTGCCCAGCGGCGCAATCTTACCGGCGGCTCTACACCCGGCGCAAAGGCATTGCCCCGGCGCAGCAGCAGGTAGACAGCAGCGATAAGTGGTATCACTCCCGTAACACCATAGATGATAAAAAACAGTATCACCTCAGCCGATATGTGCTCAATAGGCATCGTAATATTTTAGTTTTTGGGGACAAATATACGATTTTCCTCTAATCTACGCAAGAAAATCAACGTTTTTTTATTAAAACTTGGAAGTTTCAATTCTAATTTGTATCATAACGACTACTTCAAGAAGAATTAGGCGCGTAGAGCCTGTTTATGCCAGGAAAAACAAGCTTACGCCCACTACTGATATAACAGCGCCGAGAACGGCACGCCAGGTAATCTTCTGCTTGAAGAGCCAGTATGACGGCAACAGAATAATAATAGGTGTCATCGCCATAAGTGTAGAGGCGATGCCGGCAGCCGTGTACTGTACAGCCATCAGCGAGAACCCTACACCAACAAAAGGACCGAAGATGGTGGTGGCCAGAGCAACCGAGAGTCCTTTCTTATCGTGCATCGCCTCGCGCAGCGGTTCAAGCCCCTTGCGGAAATAGAGTAGGGCAGTGAACCCGATGACGCCAGCCACACAGCGATAGAAGTTGGCGCTGAAGGGCACAAGCCACTCTGGCATATCGGCAGCAGCTTGGTAGTGGTCCATACCTATCTTACTAAGTACCAGTCCGATACCTTGGCACATAGCGGCACCGATGGCAAATAGTACGCCGTTGAGCGGCAACTTGAGCGACACCTTGTGATGCTCGCCTCGGCCAAGAACAGAGATGCTAATACCCAACAAGGTGATGAACATGGCAAGCAGAGCCGAGCCCGACAGTTGCTGACCAAGTGTTATCCATGCCATAAAGGCTGCTGACAACGGAGCAAGTGTCATGAACAGCTGTCCGTAGCGCGAACCTATAATAATATAACACTGAAACAAGCAGAAATCGCCAATAACATATCCTACCAGTCCTGAAAGCAGCATCCATCCCATGGCCTCGGGAGTGGCGCCGGCAGGGAACAGTGAGCCTGAAACAACCATAAACAGCACCAGCGAGAACACCAGTGCAAGGGCCATACGTAATACGTTAAGTGTAAGATTTCCTAATCGTTTGCTGCCAAATTCGCTGAGCAGCGCGGTAGCAGTCCAAGAGAAAGCTACACCAATTGAAATTAATTCTCCTATGTAAGTCATTGTTTAGTTATATAAAACACATTATTTTTTCCTTAATACTTTGTCTACGCTTCCGGCTTCGAGGAGGCGGCGGCGGGCTTCATCGTATGGCAGATTCATCGATTCAGCAATCATACGTGTGCCGCGGTCGATAAGCTTCTCGTTAGTAAGCTGCATCTTAACCATGCGGTTGCCTCTCACTCGGCCCATCTTTATCATCAGCGATGTAGAGATCATATTGAGTACCATCTTCTGAGCAGTGCCGCTCTTCATGCGGCTTGAGCCTGTAACGAACTCAGGGCCGACAATCGTCTCTATGGGAAATTCGGCAGCGGCGGCAAGTGGCGTGTTAGGATTGCTGGTGATGCAGCCTGTAAGGAGGCCCTGTTTTCGGGCCCCCTCAATAGCTCCGATAACGTAAGGAGTGGTGCCCGATGCTGCTATGCCTATCACGCTGTCATCGGCTGAAGGTTTGTAGGCCTCCAGATCCTGCCAACCACGTATGGCATCATCCTCGGCATTCTCTACTGCACGTCTCAACGCCTCATCGCCACCGGCTATTATGCCCACCACCCAGTCGGGTGACACGCCATAGGTAGGTGGCAGCTCGCTGGCATCGAGCACGCCAAGGCGCCCGCTGGTTCCTGCACCGACATAGAACAGTCGGCCACCCTGCTTCATCCTTGGCTCTATGGCTTCAACCAGCGCCGTTATCTGTGGAATCACATGATGCACAGCTTCTGCTATCAACCTGTCTTCGCGGTTGATAGCTTCAAGAATCTCGCCTGCTTCCATCTTTTCAAGATGATCGTAGTGCGAGGGCTGTTCTGTGATTTTATCCTCTATCCTCACTTCTGCAAATTTGACTGCAAAGGTAATACAAACGCAAGACGTAGCCTATCTTTTCGGGGTTAAATAATGCTAAATGGAATATATATCAGATAGTTTTTGTATCTTTGCAGCCGTATGACCGAGAATACAATGGAGAAGTTGCGGATACTCGCTGAGTCGGCGAAGTACGATGTGTCATGTTCGTCGAGTGGCACGGTGCGCTCTGGTAAGAAGGGCATGGTGGGCTCCACGGTTGGTGGTGTGGGCATCTGCCACTCCTTTGCCGACGATGGCCGTTGTATATCGCTGTTGAAGGTGATGTTGACCAACTACTGCATGTACGATTGTGCCTACTGCATCAACCGCCGCACTAACGATATCAAGCGTGCTACGCTCTCGGTGTCGGAACTCGAGGAAATCGTCATGGAGTTCTATCGCCGCAATTACATCGAGGGATTGTTTCTGTCGAGTGGCGTGGTTCGCAATCCTGACTATACGATGGAGCGACTGACGGCCATTGTGCGCGACCTTCGCACCGTGCATCGCTTTAATGGCTATATTCATCTGAAGACCATTCCGGGTGCCTCGCAAGAACTGCTTCAGGAAGCAGGTCGTTATGCCGACCGAATGAGCATCAATATCGAGATTCCGAAAGAGGAGTCGCTCAAGGCTCTTGCGCCCGAGAAGAATCATAAGAGCATCTTTCTGCCTATGTCGCAGATTCAGCAAGGCGTGCTTGAGAATAAAGAGGATCGCAAGAAGTACCGGCATGCGCCAAGGTTTGTTCCTGCCGGACAATCTACACAGATGATTGTAGGGGCCACAAAGGAGACCGACCTCGATATTCTGAAAATGTCGAACGCCATGTATCAGCAACCCACCATGCGACGAGTATATTACTCTGGCTACGTGAGTGTGAATACATACGATCCGCGACTGCCTGTACTCAAACAGCCGCCATTGGTGCGTGAGAACCGTCTTTATCAGGCCGATTGGCTGATGCGATTTTACCATTTCAAGGTTGATGAGATTGTAGACGACAAGCATACCCATCTCGACCTTGACGTAGACCCAAAGTTAGGTTGGGCTTTGCGTCATCCTGAGTTCTTTCCTGTTGATATCAACAGTGCTCCTTATGAGGAAATTCTTCGTGTACCAGGCATTGGCGTAAAGAGCGCTTTGCTCATAGTAAACAGCCGCCGGTTCAACCGTGTAACCAGCTATCATCTTAAAAAGATGGGGGTGGTGCTGAAGAAAGCCAAGTATTTCATAACCTGCGGCGAACTTACTTCAAGTTTCTCGCAGCCCATCATCGGCATTAATGAGATTCGCCCAGAGCGTCTGCGCCCCATGCTGCTCTCAAAAGCTCAGCAGAAACGGGCTGCTGCCGAACAACAGCTGATGCTGGATTTCAAGGATGACAACGAGGAAGGACAATGACGGTTTACGTTTTTGATAATACCCTTGATGGACTGTTGACGGCTGTGTTCGACAGTTTCTTTCTGAAACAACAGCCAGAATACCTGTTGGCAGAGGGCGACCAACTGCCCTTGTTTGCCGATGAGCCCCACCATGTGATAACAGATAGCGAGCATGCCGAACGCGTTTGGAAAGGACTGGAGAAATACCTTTCTAAAGATGGAATGCGCATGATTTCTGTTAGTTGGCAGTCGGAGGAGCGCACGCTCAATCAGCCGTTGTTTAACTTTATCTGCAAGGTGTTTCGTCTCAAGGTCAGGGAATTAGAGCGTAATGCCAGCGACCCTGATGTGCTTGAGGTGCGCAACAGTTGTAGGCGCGTGCTGCACGAGCAACTGCGCATGAAGCAGTTCATCCGATTCCAGAAAGCTAAGGATGGTACCTATCTGGCCGTGGTGTCGCCCGATCACAATGTGTTGCCGCTCATTATCGACCACTTTCAAGACCGCTTCAACGATCAGCCTTGGCTCATTTACGATGCCCATCGCCACTACGGATACTATTACGATGGTACGGCAGCCCCCATCCGTATCACCTTTGAGAATGAGGCTGCCGTACCATTCGACCTGAGTAACGGTAAACTCGATGCCGACGTGTTAAGCGATACCGATAAGATGTTTCAGGATCTCTGGCGCACTTACTTTAAGGCCATCTGCATTAAAGAGCGCATGAATCCCAAGAAGCAACTCAACGATATGCCGCGCCGTTACTGGAAATACATGACGGAGAAGAATTAATACCGCTTCTCTATCACGTCCCAATCAACAATCTGCCACAAGGCAGCAAGGTGGTCGGGGCGACGGTTCTGATAGTCCAGATAGTAGGCATGTTCCCAAACATCGAACGTGAGTAGCGGTTTCAATCCTTTCTGAATGGGGTTAGAGGCATTCGTTTCTTGGGTAATCACGAGTTTTCCATCTTTATCGGCCGAAAGCCAAACCCATCCGCTGCCAAAAAGAGTTGCACCAGATTTTTGGAAAGCCTCTTTGAAAGCATCGAACGATCCGAAGTCGCGTACTATAGCCTCAGCTAACGCTCCCGTTGGCTCTGTCTTATCAGGCTTGCCTGTAAACTGCTTAAAGTACAATTCGTGGTTCAGTATCTGTCCTGCATTGTTAAGTATTCCTCCCATAGCCCTGCATACTATCTCCTCAAGTGCAACGTCCTCAAACCCGCTTCCAGGCAGCAGACCATTCAGGTTGTTTACATAAGCAGCCAAGTGCCTACCATGATGAAACTCCAGTGTCTGTCTGCTAATAACAGGTTCCAGTGCCTCCATCGCATACGGCAAAGCTATCAATTCAAATTTTCCCATACATTATTTGTTTTTTAGTTAATCCGTTGCAAATATAATACAAACATAAGTTTAATACCTATTTTTCGTGGTTAAATAATCATAAATGCCTATATTTAGGGATTTGGGTGGAAAATGAGTGCAATTATGAAATGTGAGAAAAAGAAAAATCCTGTAAGCCGTTGACCTACAGGATTCTTTTTAAGCGCTTCAGGATGGGCTTGAACCCTAAATGATGAAATCGTTAGAAATGATTAGAAACAATAAGAAACTGAATATCAATAAGTTATGCTTAATAAATTATTTCTGAACGTATGTTAAAGTTTTGAT
>Ga0256405_10004352_pt1 | contig 26713 bp, 27 predicted proteins | sample RumenRJG_02DNA_FD_189096 | JGI IMG/M metagenome (GOLD analysis project Ga0256405, IMG submission 189096) | Bovine rumen microbial communities from Lethbridge, Alberta, Canada - RJG_02 | ecosystem: Host-associated > Mammals > Digestive system > Stomach > Rumen | place: Canada: Alberta... | reverse complement strand
AAGAGGCGTAAACGCTCAAAATCGTCAAAGTCTTTGAGTATAGTGCTGACGAGCCTTCCCGTAAGGCGGATTTCTTTGACATTTTCGTCATAAGAGAGTCCCGCATGGTCGCGGTGCAAATAGCCGTGATTGCCGAGTTCAAATCCTGCGGAGTGCAGTTTGACGATTTCGTCTTGATTTTTTGCCGCCCAACATCCGCCGATGAAGAAGGTGCAATTCATGCCGTATTCTTGAAAGGTCGCGGCGATTTTTTCAACGTTGTCCGCACGCTCGTAGACGTTGAACATAAGCGCCACCTTGCCGCGCGTTTCGTCGCCTTGATAGATTGCTTGCCAAGTGAGTTGCATATCGTTCGTTCTGCTCGCCGCAAGATACGCTATAGAGAATGACAGAATGAGGACGGCGGCGATTATGGCGTTTGAAGCGATGGTGATTATACTGCGTTTTGTCATATCACATTTTATGAGAGCGAGGGCGAAGTTATGTTGTTGACGGCTTACTCGCGCCAAAATGACAAAATCTTTTTTAATGTGACGTTTTAGGAACGTAAATTTTTTGACAATTTGAGATAGTGTTGTTATACTGTTCGTATGAAAAATGAAAACAAACTTATACGATTCAGCAACGGTTTAAGACTTGTACTCGTCCCGAACGCTTCAGTGCATAGCGTGGCGGTCGGAGTCTTCGTAGGTTCCGGCGTTTTTGTGGAAACGAGGGAGCAAAACGGCATTTCGCACTTCATTGAGCACATGCTTTTCAAGGGCACAACGACTCGTTCGGCGTACGACATCGTGCACGAATTTGACAGTCTCGGCGCATATTTCAACGCTGCGACGGGCAAAGAGTACACCAAGTTCTATTTTCGTTCGCTCGATGAAAACGCGGAGAAGTGCATAGAACTTTTGTCGGATATGTATTTCAATTCTACCTTTGACAAGGAGGAATTCGAGCGCGAGCGCAAGGTCATATTTGAAGAGATTGACGAGTCTGAAGACGACCCGTACGACGTATGCGCGGAAGCGGCGACGACGGAGATGCTCAAAGGCTCGCCTTTTGAGATGCCCGTACTCGGCACGAAGGAGTCGCTCAAACGTTTGACGAGCGAGGATCTTAAGCGCTACCATGACGAGAAGTACGTCGCAAACAACACTCTCATTGCAATTTCCGGCAATATGACGGAGGAGAGGGCGGTTGAACTTCTTGACAAATATTTCAACGCAAACTTCGACGGCAGAAGTTTTGCTGTCAAAGAGGCAAAATCCGCGCCACTTCACTCAAATTTTGAAAGCATTGACAAGAAGATCGAACAGGCGCATATAATGATCAGTTTTCCAGGCATAGACTACTGCGACGAAAGGAACGTCGCGCTCAACCTCTTGAGTTGCATATTCAGTTCGGAGATGTCTTCAAGGCTCTTCCAAACCGTGCGTGAAAAACTCGGTCTTTGCTATACGATAGACGGCTACGGCACGTCTTACGACCATAACGGCTTCTACACAATCTATACGTCCACCAACAAGGCATCGGTTGAAAAAGCGGTGAAGGCGATAAGGCGTGAAGTTGATCTGCTCGTAAAAGACGGCATAACCGACGCCGAACTTTCGCTTGCGAAACAGAAGTATAAGACGGCTTTGGTCTTCGGTCAAGAAAGCACCAATTCGCTTATGAACCTCTTTGGGAGATATGCGTTTTTGAAGGGCGAACTCTTTGATATGGACAAGCGGCTTCACGACGTCGACGCCGTGACGAAAGATGATATTTTGGCACTTGCGCGCGATATTTTCGTCACCTCCGACGTCGTTGCGACTATGGTTTCGGACGGATTAAAGGTCGACGTGCTTGACGTTTATCTCAACGCAGCAAAAGACTAAAGTGCTCAAAACAACACTTTAGATGTTCAAAAACGGCGGTTAAACGCCGTTTTTTGCATTTTTGAATGCCGCTTAGATTTTTTTGACGCGAGGAAGTTTCGTCGTTTGTACAGGTAGGATTCCGGTCGGCGAACCTTTTTCAAGCGTGGACGGAAGCCGAAGATTTTTTTTTGTTTTTTTAGGTATATTTAGTTTAGTTTTTAATTATAATTACTTGAAATCACGTGTGCGCTGTGATATAATCTATTTTACTAATATTATCATATATTCGGGAAGTGTAATCTTGAAGAATACAAGGCAAGCAAGAAAGAACAAAGGCAATAGAATTATACTTGGCGTTTTGCTCATCGTAGTGTCGCTGTTTTGCTTTTTGTGCGAGGTGAGAGCCTTCGCAAGCGTCGGCACGAAAGTGTATGGTTTTTTGGTCGGCTTTTTCGGGCTGGCGTCTTACGCATATTCGATTATGGGCATTATCGCCGGCGTGTGCATCACGTTCGGCGTGCGTCCCGCGCTCAAATTTTCAAGATGCTTGCTCTATTTCGGAATGCTCCTTCTTGCAATTTTGGCGCTTCACGTTTATACTTCGAGTGCGCACATTTTGGGCGCAAAATACGGCGAATATCTTATGCGCTGTTATGACAACACCAACACTATGGGCGGTATGCTCTTCGGCTTGGTCGCTTACCCTATGATGAAGGCGGTCACGACGATCGGCGCGCTCGTCATATCCGTTGCGGCTTTCTTTGCGCTCGGGTTCCTTGCGCTCCTTCCGTCCTTAAAGCGGAACGTCGTCTACACGGCGTATTCAAAAGAAGAGAGGGAGAGACGCACGAAGGCTCCGCGCGTCAAAAAGCGTTTTAAAGACAATCAAAAATCCGTCGATCCGCCTCGCCCGATCATGCAAGCGGACAAACCTGTCATCACGGACTTTTCTCAACCGTCGGGTGGCGGACAAAACTTGTACGTCGTCAAAGTCGCGGGGGATCCGCTTCAAACCAACAAGAAAGCAGTGGGCGCGGAAGGTTACCGTCCGCTTTATCCAAACGCGATGGGCGGCTATGAGGACGAGCGCCGCGCGCCTGTCCGTCCGTCTTCTGACGGCGGTGGCATATATTCTCCCAAAAACCTCGCAAGAAACGTCCTCTTTGCAAGGGACGACGCCGAAGCGCAAGAGAATTTGCGCCGCTTTAACACAGTTTCCAATCCAAACTCCGCTCTCAATAGTTTTGGCGGATCGTCCGCGTCGTCGGCGTCTCGTCGCAACGATTTGAGACAAAGGCTCGGCATTGACGATTCAACGAGTTCTTTGAGGGAAGAGTATTTGTCAAGATACCAGTTGAGAGAGGACGTTCCCGCTCCTCCGACGACCGCTCCGCAAGTGGAAGAAGTCAAGGAAGAGAAGAAGACTGAGGACAAACCTTTTGATTTGAAAGCCGATTTCGCTTTGCTCAGAGAAGAGCAAATCAAGAGTTTCGGCAGCATGTATGCAAAGCCAGAGTTTGAATCAACGGCGTATGAAAAGCCTGCGGACGAAGAGACCGTAGAGGCGGAAGCCGTCAAAAAAGAAGTCGTAAAGCCAACGCGTACTCGCTCTGACATCGAGGGCAATCCAACCGTTCAAAAGGCTGAAGAAGCCGTTGAAAAACAAGTCAACGTCGGACTTCAAGGCGCGCTCAATCGCACTCTCAACGGAGAAGCGGAGCCTATGCCTCAACCAAAGCAAGAGATGACTTCCGAGGCGTATCAAACTTCTCAAATCGAGGAAGAGCCGCAGGTCGTTATAGAAAAAACGGTGGCGACGCCTGTCGAAAAACCAAAGGGAGTCGCCGCACAGCCCGAACAGCCGAGACAATCAATCAAGGACATCGAAGCGAGCGGGTATAGAAATCAGCCGACCAAGATGCCGAGAGCGTTCGAGGCGACGAGAGTAGAACAGACGAATATGCCGTCTTATGAGATGAGCGAAATGCCAAAGACTCGCACGTACACGTTTGAAGACGATGGCGCAAGCGGCGGAGACGTTCCGTCCGCTCCCGCTCCCGTTCGTCAAGAAGTGACGGGCGGCGCAATGTCTCGTTCTGCGATCCAGCAAGCCACGGACATCGCAAAGACCGGTGCAAGGGACAAAGAAAGTTCTGAAATGGACGCAAGAATAAAGAATATTCGCCAAGCGATCAAAGAGGCTCCGCCAATCGGCGAGTTCGAGAGAGAGGCGATACTCCGCGAGCAAAAGATGCGCGCGTCCGAAGAGCGTGGCATAAAGAAGACGGAAAAGATGGCGAAAGACCTTGAAAAACTCGGCTCAAAGAGCCCGAGCGTCATTCAGCCGAATATGGATCAAGCAATCGAACAAGCGCAAGAAGAGGAGAAACCGCATCGTCCTTATTCCGCACCTCCGCTTTCTTTGATCGCGCCTCCCGAAAAAGAGCAAGATCAAGGCGAGGACTACGAGGACAAGAAGCAAAGGATTGCGGCGACGCTCCTTACTTTCGGCATAAAAGGCGAGGTGTTCGACATTCTCGTCGGTCCGACGTTTACGATGTACAAGTTGAGAGTCGAGATGCCAAAGGGCAAGACTATCAACTATATGTGTTCGCTTGAAAACGACATCGCAATGAAGATTCAAGCGTCCGCCGTGCGTATCATCGCGCCGATTCCGGGCGAGGACGCAGTCGGCATAGAAGTCCCGAACAACAGACCGAGAAAGGTCACTTTGAGCGAAGTCATAGGCTCGCCGGAGTATATCAAGGCTCCGTCGCCCGCAACTCTCGCGCTCGGCGTAAACCTCTATGGCAGACCGTGCTTCGTCGACGTCAAAAAACTCCCGCACGCACTCGTCGCAGGTTCAACGGGCGCAGGCAAGAGTTGTTGCATCAACTCAATGATCATCAGTTTGCTCTACAAATCGTCGCCTGACGATGTGCGTCTCATTTTGATTGACCCGAAGCGCGTCGAATTGTCTATGTACAACGGCATTCCGCATCTTCTTATGGACGAGGTCATTTGCGACACGGACAAGGCTATTCGCGCGCTCAACTGGGCGATTTCAGAGATGGAGAGAAGGATCAAGTTCTTGCAACAAGTCGGCTTCCAAAACATCGACGATTACAACGAGAGTTGTCAAAAGAGCGGGCTCAAGAAGATCCCTCGCATCATCATAATCGTCGACGAGTTTGCCGATCTTATGTCGACGGGCAAAAAGGCGGTTGAAGACACCGTAAACCGTATTGCGCGTCTTGCGCGTGCCGCAGGCATTCATCTCATTTTGGCGACGCAACGTCCGTCGGTCGACGTCATCAGCGGTACTATCAAAAACAACTTCCCAAGTCGTATGGCGTTCAAAGTCACGGCGAGTTTCGACAGTAAGACGATGCTCGACCAAGTCGGTGCGGAAAAACTCCTCGGCAACGGCGATATGCTCTTTATGTTGTCGGGCAAACCGCTCGAAAGAATGCAGGGCGCGTTCTTGTCAAACGGTGAAATCAAAGCCGTCATCGACTACGTCAAGAGCCACAACGACTCGTATTTTGACAACAGCATAAAGGATCAAATTTTCAAAGAGGAAGAGCCTGAAAAGTCAAACGGCAAGTCTAATCCGCAAGACAAGGGAGACGAGACTCCGCCTGAACTTTTCGACGCTCTTGAAATCGGCATTCAACTTAAAGAAGAGGGCAAGCCGTTCAGCGTTTCGATCCTTCAAAGAAAACTCGGTCTCGGATGGCCGAAAGCGGCGCGCATTCACGATATGATCGCGGACAGAGGCTATCTCTCTCCCGACGCAAACGATCCGAAGAAAAAGGTCGTCAATTTGACCTATGAAGAAGTTGAAGAACTTCGCCGTCTGGAAATCGGTGAAGAAGGTGGCGAAGAATGAAGATAGGCGCGATTTCGCTCGGTTGCGACAAGAATAGGGTTGACACCGAAAAGATGCTCGCCCGTCTCGTAGAGGCAGGGCATACTCTCGTCGGTAGCGAGGAGGAAGCGGACGTCATCATCGTCAACACTTGCGCTTTCATTGACAAGGCAAAAGAGGAGTCGATAGACGAAATCCTCGGCGCGATAGGCGCAAAAAACTTAAGCGGCGGCAAAAAGAAGATTATCGTCACGGGATGCTTGCCTAGTAGATATTCAGAAGAACTCAAGAGTGAATTTGGCGAAGTGGACGCGCTTTTGGGCATCGCCGACTACGACAAAATCGTGGAGACGGTGGAAAGGATAACCAAAGACGAGCGGGTGTTTGCAAACGCCTGTCAAGATCGCTTCTTTGAAGACAGGGTGCTTACGACTCCGTATCACTACGCATATCTCAAAATTGCGGACGGTTGCGACAACCATTGTACGTATTGCGCAATCCCGAAAATCCGCGGAAAATATCGCTCCGAAAGGATTGAAAATCTGCTTGCCGAAGCAAAAAAACTCTCTGACGACGGCGTAAAAGAACTCATACTCGTCGCGCAGGACGTCTCAAGATACGGCGTTGATTTTGACGGCAAACCGCACCTTTTCGAGTTGGTGAAAGAACTTGAAAAACTCGATTTCGATTGGATTAGGCTCCTATACATATATCCCGAAATGGTGACGGACGAGTTCATTGAATTCATCAAAAACGAGCCTAAAGTCGTCAAATATCTCGACGTTCCGCTTCAGCATATAGACGGTGCGCTCCTCAAACTTATGAACAGAAAAATCACCGAGGAAGACGCAAGAAGAATCGTCGGCAAAATAAAAGACGCGGGCATAACCCTTCGCACGACCTTTATATGCGGTTTCCCGGGAGAGACGAAAGAGCAGTTTGAAAAACTCAAATCCTTCGTGCAAGATACAAAATTCGATTATGCGGGATTCTTTGCATACTCGAGAGAAGAGGGCACTCCCGCCGACAAACTGCCGGGACATCTTGCCGACAGCGTAAAACAAAAGAGAGTGAACGAACTTGCAAAGTTGCAATCCAAAATTATAGAGGAGCGCAACCAACGGCTCGTCGGCAATACGGTTAGAGTCTTGTACGACGACATAGACTACGACGCGCAAGCGTTCGTCGGTCGAACCTCTCGTCAAGCGCCCGACATCGACAACGTGGTGTATTTCAGCGCGGAAGACGAGGTGCATATCGGCGAGTATTACGACGTGAAAATCACGGGAACGCGCGGAGTTGATCTCGTGGGAGAAGTTGAAAAATGAAAATTACAGCGGCAACAAAAATCACAATCGCAAGGATAGTCCTTATTTTTCCGACTGTCGCATTGTATATAGTCAGTCAAATGGTGGACGTCGCGTGGAACGCCTACGTTGCGCTCACGGTGTCCTCGGCTGTGCTTCTTGCGCTCGTGCTTGCGACCGACATAGTTGACGGGATCGTGGCGAGAAAGACGCATACGGTGTCGGATCTCGGCAAATTCCTCGATCCGCTTGCGGACAAAGTGGCGATTGTCGTCGTGCTCTTCCTTATAATCCTCTTCAATCGCGGATTATCGCTCGGCGGAAGATTTTATGCAAACTCCCTCGTTATCGCGATACTTGCGGGCATTATGACGTCGAGAGAACTCATCATCGGCATATTCCGCGCGGTTGCGGCGAGCAAAAACGTCGTGCTTGCGGCGGACATTTTCGGCAAGGTGAAGACCGTGCTGTTGGACATTGCGGTCGTCGCGCTCGTGCTTGCGCCACTTAACGAAGCGATAAGTTGGATCGCGACGATAGTGTACTACGTCGGCGCAATTCTTACGGTGTATAGCGGTGCAAATTATATGCTCAAAAACAAGCACGTTCTTCACAACGCAGAGGAAAAGAAAACTCCGATTGAAGAAGTAGATTCAAACGACGAAATTATAATAATCGAAGAACCAAGCGAGAAATAAATATGACGAAAGAATGCGTTAAAATTTGTGGACTTGACGTTGATGAAATCAACCGTGCGCTCGCACCGTTTAAGAATAGCGGAGTGGATTTTGACGTAAAAGAAGATTGCCTTGACGCGCTCATCACAATGACCGCAAAAAGCGGCGTCGACAAAACGACGTTCGAGACGGTGAAGAGCAGGATATACAACGTTTTTTCAGAGCAAGTTTACTGCGCGTTTGACGAGAGTTTGCAAAATCTCGCAGGCAAGCTCCTCAAAATGAACGGCAAGACGCTCGCCGTCGCCGAAAGTCTTACGGGCGGAGAAATTTGTTCAAGGCTTACGGAAGTGCCGGGCATCAGCGAAAACTTCTACGAGGGCATAGTATGCTATAACCGCGGCTCAAAAATCAACCGCTTGGGCGTTCAAAAATCCGTGCTCGGCGAATTTGGCGCAGTCAGTCGTCAAACGGCGTACGCGATGGTGCAAGGGCTTATAAAACCGCCCGTCAACGTAGCAATCGCCACAACGGGACTTGCGGGACCTCTTGGAGACGAAGACAAACCCGTCGGACTCGTGTATATCGGCGTGGGATCGGGCGACTTCATCACCGTGTTTGAAAAGCATTTGAGGGGCACTCGCAACGAAATCAGAAAACAGACATCGAATCTTGCGCTCTTCTATCTCGTTAGACTTTTGAGGGGAGACATATTGATGTTATAAACCTCGTTATGTACCGAAAACGGTGCGTATAATGAGGTATAATACATTTGAAAATAAACCATTAAGGAGAATATTATGGCAGACAAGAACACCGATAAGACTGTTGACAAGGCTCAAAGTTTGAAAGCGGCTCTCCAACAGATTGAAAAGGAATTCGGCAAAGGCGCGATCATGCGCTTCGGCGACGAAGGCAACGTCCAAAAGGTTGAAGCAATCTCAACGGGTTGCCTCACACTTGATATAGCGCTTGGAATCGGCGGTATTCCAAAGGGAAGAATCATTGAAATATACGGACCTGAATCTTCGGGCAAGACGACGGTTGCGCTTCATTGCGTCGCGGAAGTTCAAAAGGCGGGAGGAACGGCGGCGTTTATCGACGCGGAGCACGCGCTTGACCCCGTGTATGCGGGCAAACTCGGCGTTCAACTCGAAAACCTCTACATCTCTCAACCCGACAACGGCGAGCAAGCGCTCGATATCGTTGAAACTCTCGTAAGATCCGCGGCAATCGACCTTATCGTCGTAGACTCCGTTGCGGCACTCACTCCTCAAGCGGAAATTGACGGTGATATGGGTGACAGCCACGTAGGTTTGCAGGCGAGACTTATGTCGCAAGCGCTCCGCAAACTCACGGCAATCTCTTCAAAGAGCAAATGCACGATTATCTTCATCAACCAACTTCGCGAAAAGGTCGGCGTGATGTACGGCAATCCTGAGACGACGCCGGGCGGCAAAGCGCTCAAATTCTACGCATCCGTCCGCATAGATATACGAAAAGCCGACGCTTTAAAGGACGGGAGCGACGTCGTCGGCAACCACGTCAAAGCCAAGATCGTCAAGAACAAAGTCGCGCCTCCGTTCAAGGTTGCGGAGTTTGACATCATGTACGGAAGCGGCATTTCAAACGTGGGTTGCGTGCTTGATCTCGCCGTTGAAAAGGGCATCATCCAAAAGGGTGGCAGTTGGTTCAGCTACAACGACGAAAAGATCGGACAAGGCAGAGATCGCGTGCTTGAATATTTTAAGTCAAATCCCGACTTCTTCGAGGACGTTTATCGTCAAGTCAGAGAGGCATACGAAATCCAATAACGTTGAAAATACGCTTTGTCAAAACTTAAAATTCGCAAAAGGAAAAATTTCAAAAAAAATCTGCTTTTTAATTGCCGTGCATACGGCAATTTTTTTTGCAACTCGTTGACTTAATATAACAAATAGTATATACTATATACGACAAGACTATCATTTGAGAATATATCATATATTTTATAAATTGATTTCTAATTTGAATTTGGGCGCAATTTGGCGTTGTTTCATACCGCCCGTCAAACTTTTGGTATATGATTCGTTTTCAGGTTTGGTTTTGATTATATATATGGAGGACCGAGATGGCCAGCAATTTTAGTTTTTTGATTGCTGCTCTTGGCGCCGGTGGAATAGCGGCTATTTCCGCAGTTGCGGCACTCATCGTGGGTGCGGCAGTCGGATTTTTGGTATATCGCATATATTCCCAAAACAAAATCGGCAACGCAAAACGAGAAGCAGCAAGAATCCTTGAAGAAGCAAATCTCGAAGCAAAGACCATTAGAAAAGACGGCTTGCTCGAGGCAAAAGAAACCCTGAACAAAATGCGCGAAGATTTCGAAAAAGAGACGAAAGAGCGCAAGCAAGATTGGCAAAGGACGGAAAACCGCCTTGCTCAAAAAGAATCCGCTCTCGACAAGAGAGAAGATTCACTCGACAAGAAAGACGCAACTCTTGACAAGAAGATAGAGGACGTCGAAAAGTCGCAGAAACAAATCGAAGAGACGAAAGTTCGCCTCAAAGGCATTGAGGAAGAACTCGGCAAATCTCAAGAAACGTTGCAAAAAGAGCTTGAACGCGTCGCGGGTATGACCAAGGACGAAGCGGCTCAAGAACTCAAAGCGGCACTCCTTGACAGCGTAAAACAAAGCGCGGTCAAAGACGCAAAAGAAATCGTCGCTCAAGCAAAGGAAAATGCGCAAAAAGAAGCGCAAAACATTATCTCTTGCGCAATTCAACGTTGCGCGGCGGATCACGCAACCGAAAACACCGTCTCAGTCGTCGCTCTTCCGAACGATGAAATGAAGGGAAGAATCATCGGACGCATGGGCAGAAACATCCGCGCTCTTGAGAGTGCGACGGGCGTCGATCTCATCATCGACGACACTCCCGACGTAATCACGCTTTCAAGTTTTGATCCTGTCCGCAGAGAAATCGCAAGAATCACTCTTGAAAAACTTATCACCGACGGGCGCATTCATCCCGCGCGCATCGAAGAGATGGTTGACAAGGTGAGAAAGGAAGTCGAAGCGGGTATCAAAGAAGCCGGTGAAGAAGCGGCGTTTGAAGTCGGCGTACACGGCTTGCACCCAGAGATCATCAAGATTCTCGGACGTCTTAAATATCGTACGAGTTATGGTCAAAACGTCTTGAAACACTCGATAGAAGTCGCGTCACTCGCCTCGATTATGGCAGCGGAACTCGGCATCGATCCGAAGATTGCGAGACGTGCGGGACTTTTGCATGACATCGGCAAAGCCGTCGATCACGAACTTGAGGGCACGCACGTCGAACTCGGCGTTGAACTTGCAAAGAAATATCACGAGTCAAACGAAGTCATTCACGCAATAGCGGCGCACCACAACGACATCGAGCCAAAGACGATAGAAGCGGTGCTCGTTCAAGCGGCGGACGCAATTTCTTCCGCACGTCCGGGCGCAAGACGCGAATCGCTTGAAAACTACGTCAAGCGCATTGAAAAACTCGAAGAAATCGCAAAATCGTTCGACGGCGTCGATCAAACTTTCGCAGTCCAAGCGGGCAGAGAAATCAGAGTTATGGTCAAGCCGGAGCAAGTCAACGACGCAAACCTTACCTTCCTTGCGAAAGACATCGCGGAAAAACTCGAAAACGAACTCGAATATCCGGGACAAATCAAAGTCAACGTTATTCGTGAAACTCGCAGCGTAGAATACGCAAAATAACAATAAATACACAAATTAGGAGATAAAACTATGGCACAAGTTATGGCTGGTGATCTTAGAAAAGGCGTGACCTTTCTCTATGATGGCAACAAGATTATGACAGTCGTCGATTTCTTGCACGTAAAACCGGGCAAGGGCGCGGCATTCGTTCGTATGAAGATGAAAAACGTCGTCACAGGCGCGGTGCTTGAACAAACTTTCAACCCAACCGAAAAGTTTGAACTCGCTCACATCGACACGAGACAAATGGAATACCTTTATAATGACGGTGAATTCTACTACTTCATGGACACGGAAACTTACGAGCAAATTCCTCTCAACAAGGACCAAGTTGAAGACGCTCTCAACTTCGTCAAAGAGAATATGCAAGTGACAGTTAAGTCCTTCCAAGGCACTCCGTTCTCCGTTGAACCGCCGAACTTTGTCGAACTTCTCATCACGGTTTGCGAGCCGGCAGTCGCAGGCAACACCGCAACCAACGCCACGAAACCGGCGACGGTTGAAACCGGCTATGAACTTCAAGTCCCAATGTTCGTCAACGAAGGCGACACGATCCGTATCGACACAAGAACCGGCGAATATATGTCAAGAGTCTGACACGCCTCTCATGGTTTGTTAGGTAGCCAAGTCGAGCGTTTATTCCGCTCGTTTCGGTTGAAAATTTGAGTCGACGAGGCTTTGATTTGATGTCGTACGCATAGTATGGAAAATTCAAAGCGTAGTTTGACGATCAAAAGAACTTTTACCGCTTTTGCATTTTGCAAGAGCGGTTTTTTTGTCGTCTTTTGCGGTAGAGCATTTATGAGGTTTTTCTCTCATAAATTAGAGTATGTTCGACGGACTTATTGGCGGAAATCTTGCCTCTTTGATAGCAAATGTCGCGAGTGAACACGCGGTGACGGAAATTCGTATGCGGGTGGGCAAGCGGGTGATTGTCGAGACACGGCAGGGCAGATTCGTCGTCAATGACGGCGCATTTAAGTACGTGGCAAGCGCAAGCGACGTCGAGGACGTGCTGAAAGTCGCAAGCAATTTTTCATTGTATTCAGTCGGCGACGAAATGAAGAGAGGCTATATCCCGTATGGAAAATATCGAATAGGCGTTGCGGGTGAGGGAGTTATGGAAAACGGTGCGCTTTTAAACCTCAAAAACGTCTCGTCGCTCGTCATACGCGTGCCGCACCAAGTCGGGACTGCTGCGGACGGCATCGCGGACAAAGTGTTGAAACCACCGCTGTCAACCCTCGTTGTATCTCCGCCCGGCGCAGGCAAAACGACTATGCTTCGAGAACTCGCGCGCCTTGCTTCAAACGACAAAAACGTCGTCATAATTGACGAAAGATACGAACTCTCGGCGTATTCGAGCGGGAGGGCAACGCTTGACGTCGGCGACGCGGACGTGGTGGCGGGCATTCCGAAAACCATCGCGTACGAAAACTGCGTCCGAGCGCTCAATCCCGAAATCATCGTGACGGACGAGATATTCAAAGAGGAGGAAGTGAAAGCGGTGTGCGATATAGCGCGAAGCGGAGTAAAAGTTTTTGCGTCAATCCACGCGGAAAGCATAGATAGTCTCGCGCACAATTCAAGGTTTGCTCAACTGCTTGAGACGTTTGAATACGCGGTGGTTTTGTCAAAAGAGAGGGGAGAGTACAAGATCAAAGAGGAGAGTGTGCTTTGAGCGATATTTTGCGTCTTGTGGCGGGCGGGCTTATTGCTATCGCTTGCACGTATATCGGACTCGTCATAAAGCGGAGATACAAGGCGAGGGCGGAGTTTTTTTGCGAGGCGAAAGAATACTTTGTATTCTTTGAAAGGGAACTCGTCTACAACAAGACGCCGGTGCCAAAGATAAACGATGAGTTTTCAAGGGACAGAAGCGGGGAGTTCGTCAAGTTTTTGTTGCAATCACGAAGTGGCGAAACCGAAAAAAGAGAGCCGTATTTTTTGAAGAAGGAAGAGACAAATAGACTTAAAACGGCACTTTCGGGACTTGGCAAAAGCGGGTACGAAGAGCAACAAAAATACGTTGCGAGGTGGAAAAGCGAGATGACCGAGTTGTCGGACAAGGCCGCCGCGGACAATAAAAAATATGGGGGAATGTATTTTAAACTTTGCGTCCTTTTGGGAATTGCGGTTGTGATACTTTTGGCATAATGGGCATTGACATAATCTTGAAAATCGCAGGCATCGGTCTCATCACGGCGGTTGTCTGCATTATACTCAAAAAGAGCGATAGGGATGAGATCGCGACTTTTGCGACGCTTGCGGGGCTTATCATCGTTGCGGTGTTGATCGTTGACATGCTCGGCGGACTCTTTGACAATCTCAAGTCGCTTTTGTCTTTGTACTGATGATTTTTAAACTTGTCGGCATCGCTCTAATCGGCGTGATCGTCGTGATTTTGCTAAAGTCCGCAAAGCCCGAATTCGCGATTTTTGCGACGATTGCGACAGGTATTATAATGATCATCACGCTGTCGTCTTCGCTTTCGCAGGTGATTATCGCGTTCGACAAAATTGTGGAGAAGAGCGGCGTCGACGACAGAGTGTTTTCCGCAGTCCTTAAAATCATCGGGATCGGGTATCTCACGGAATACTCTTCTCAAATCGCCACGGACGCGGGCTGTCCGTCGATTGCGAGCAAATTGCAACTCGGCGGCAAAGTCGTGATCTTTCTCACAAGCATTTCAATCGTCACGTCTCTTATTGACTTGGTGGCGCAACTCTTGAGCCTATGAAATCGCAAATCGTCTTAAATCCGAGCGGTACAATCGTCGAAAACGAAGCGAAAAACGATATAAGAATCCGAAGGCACAGGCTTTTGCGCGCGCTGCTTTTCGCGTGCATAACGGTGACCGTGCTTTTTGCTTTTGCCGGTTGTTTTAAAAGCGTAGCGTTTGCCGACGGCAAGACGAAAGAGGAGTTGCAATCCGATTTAAGCGGCGCGGTTGACGAAGTTTTAAGCAGATTGAACCTTGATTCGTTTCAACAGTTCATAAATTCGCTCGGATCGGACGAACAAAATTTTTTGTCCGTAAACAATATAAAGGACGTGCTCAAAGTCTTGACGAGCGGGAGCGGAAACTTCTTTGAAAGGCTGTTTTCCGTGCTAGGTATAACTTTCGGGCGGTATTTCTTTGGATTTTTGCCGAGTTTTATTACGATTCTTGCAATCTGCATTCTGAAGAGTATGCTGTCGGGAATGACCGCGGATTTTCTTGACAATTCGACGACCGAAGTGGTGCATATCGTGTGCTATGCGGGCGTTATCACCGTGTTGACTTCAGGATTGATAAGCATAATCAAGACGGTGGTCGAGACGATAGGCTTGATGTCGGCGTTTTCCGAAGCGGTTTTTCCCGTGCTTTTGACGCTCTTGTCCTCGCTCGGAGGGGCGACGTCGGTTGCGACGTATTCGCCTATGCTTGCCGTACTCTCGGGCGGAATTGTCAAAATCATCGTAAACGTCATAGTGCCTGCGTTTATCGCGACGATAGTGTTTTCAGTCGTCGGCAACCTCTCGAAGACCGTAAAACTTGAAAAACTCACGAGTTTTATAAAGACCGCGTCGACTTGGCTTGTCAGCGTGGTTTTCGGACTTTTTGCAACTTTTCTCACGGTGCAGGGGGTTGCGGGCGGCGTGGTAGACAAATTCGGATTCAACGTCGCAAAGTTTGCGCTTTCCGGCTACGTGCCGATTTTGGGAGGGTATTTGTCTGACGGCTTCGACCTGATCTCCGCGTCAATCGTGATCGTCAAAAACGCGTTCGGGTATTTTGCCGGCGTGGTGCTTGTCGGTTTCGTGCTGTTTCCGCTTCTCAAAGTTATGGCTTTTTCGCTGACGCTTCGGCTTATGTCCGCAATCGTCGAGCCTATAGGAGACGAAAGGGTGGCAAAACTCTTGCATACGCTTGCCGTTGACGTAAATTTGCTTATCACCGCGCTTGCGGGAGTGGGATTTTTGTTTTTCATAATGATCATGCTTATGACGCTTAGTTGCAACATGGGGCTATGATGAAAAGCATATATGCGGGCAAAAGGCAATAGAATATTGTATGAAAGCGTGGGTTTTGTCAGTCGTTGCGGTTATCGTTCTCGGGGTGCTGCTTGAGATCGTACTGCCGAGCGGCAAGGTTGCAAAGTATGCGAAGGGCGCGTTTTCACTCGTCGTCGTGCTCGTGATGATCGCACCGCTCCCGCGCCTTTTCAAAACGGAATGGAACTTTGACTTTTCAACCGCTTGGCAAAACGCGAATATGACGTTTGAAGAAGAGACGAAAGAAGAGTTTTTGACGGAAAAAACCAAAGAAATCGAGGATGCGTTATATCTTGCGGGAATCGAGTGCAAGATAGAACTTGAAGAGGGGAGAGGACGATTTGACGTGGTGGGTGCAACGATATATCTCGTGCCGGGCAGTATGCAAATCGAACTTGCGAGAAGCGCGGTTGCAAATATGATTGGCGTTGACGAGTCAAAAGTCAAAGTAGTCGTCAACGTGGTGACGAACAACGATGAAGGATAGAAGTGTTTTGAAACTGATACCAAACGAAATTTCTACGCGTGCGCGCGTGCGGGCGCGCGTACAATAAAATAACGCGCACGCGCGCGAGGAGGGAGTATGGAAGTGCAAGACGATAGAAAAGATTCAATAATCGGTAAACTGAAGAAGTCAAAATTGATTGTCAAACTGTCCGGCATAAAAAATATACAAATCGTCGTTGCGATTATCATAATTGCGGTGGCACTCATCATATATTCTAATGTCGTAAGCAAGACGAAGACAAAAAGCGCCACTTCAAGCGCAAGCATTATGACCGAGGAAGAGTTGAGGCTCTCGAGCGTGCTTGGCTCGATTGACGGAGCGGGTGACGTGAGGGTGATGATATCGCGCTCCGCCGAAAGAGTGGTGGGCGTCGTCGTAATCGCGGAAGGCGCAAAAGATATAAGCGTGAGGCTTAGGCTCATTGACGCAACCGCGACCGCGCTCGGCATTGACAAAAGTCTCGTGAACGTCTATTCAAAGTCTTCATAGCATTTTAATTGCCGAGACAATCAATTTGACCAAATAGGAGGAATATATGAAAATGAAGTCCAAAACAAAAAAGATAATCGTATTGTCCGTAATGGTTCTGCTTCTCGTAGCCACGGGCGTTCTCAACTTCGTCTTGAGTGACAGACTCACGTCCGCGACGGAAAAGAGCGCAAAGTCACAAGAATCCGCGGTCACTCAAACTTTCTTTGCCGCAGCAAAGAGCGACAGGGACGCAACGCGCGAATCCGAGTTTTTGTATCTTGACGCGATCTTGAACTCAGAGACGGCAACCGCGTCCGCAAAGGAAAGCGCGGAGAGCCAAAAGGCTGACATCGTCGCGCGCATGGAGCAAGAACTCGCACTTGAAACGCTTGTCAAAGCGAAAGGTTTTGGCGACGCTATCGTGACGATCGGAGACGGGGGAGTGAGCATCGTCGTAGGCACGGGAGAACTCACGGCAGAGCAAGCCAACCAAATCCTCGCAGTCGTCGTCGCCGAGACGACGTTCAAAGCGACGGATGTAAAGATCATTCCATACAACTAAGTTTTGCAAGAACAAAAAAAGGGTGGGCGAGTCCCACCTTTTTTGTTGATATAATGTTTTTGTTGTGATATAATAATTTCATTGGAGGCAGATATGAAAAACAACGGAACGAACAACATCGCAGTTTTCAAAAACGTCATCAAGTCCTTGGCGGCTGACGCTGTCGTTGAGATTGACGGTGCGGACATCGCGGATCCAAAGCGTTTTAAAAAGAGCACGATCGAGGTCGAATTTCTCGAAAACGACAAAGTTTCCGTTCGCCTTCCAATCGTAATCGAACTTGGCTTCAGCGTTCCGACGGTTGCCGCCGCTGTGCAAGACAAGGTCAAATCCGAGATTGAAAAAACAACGAGATTCGTCGTCAATTCCATCGACGTCGAAGTGGTCAGCGTAAGCGTTGTACAATAAACATTATGAGAAGAGTAGCAAGAGAATCAGTTTTTAAATTGGTGTTTGAATACACTTTTTATGGAGAAGCAAACGAGGGTACTCTCGAACTTTTGACGTCAGGCGCAGATCTCACGGAAGACGACAAGCAATACATCAAAGACACGTACGAAGGCGTCACGTCTTCAGAAGACGAGTTGAGAGGAGTGATAGAAGCGCACCTTTCAGGTTATACTCTCGACAGAATATACAGACCTGACTATGCCGTTTTGCTTCTTGCGACTTATGAACTCAAGCAAAAAACCGCACCGGTACCGGTCATTGTAAATGAAGCCGTTGAACTTTCAAAAAGGTTCGGAACGGACAAGTCCGGAGCATTTGTGAATGGTGTGCTTGCAAAAGTTGCAAAGGATTTAAACTAAATACCCTCAAAAATCCCAGTATTTTGCATATTTGTCGAACAAATGTATAATATCTTGGGATTTTTTCATTAAAAAACCGTGAAATTTTACTACAAAAACGTGTAAAATCGCCGTATTACTGCAAAAAATGAAGATAAAGTGCCGATTATGTTGGATAAAGTGCCGAATTTGACAAATGCCATTTCCGTAAGCGAAATCAACCATACGATTAAGGCTTGCGTGGATTCCCCGATATTTAAGGGGCTTTTGGTGTTTGGAGAAGTTTCCGGCTACAAACTTTCGGGTCCGCACGCTTACTTTACCTTAAAGGATAAAGACTCCCAAATCTCCTGCGTTTGTTTCAACGCCGCAAAGACGTATATGCCGAAGGACGGTGAGAGCGTGCTTGCGAAAGGCTCGGTTGATTATTACGTCAAGGGCGGAAGGTTGTCGCTTCAAATATCTTCGATGGAGCCTATCGGCATGGGCGTGCTTGCGATAGAGTTTGAAAGACTCAAAGCAAAACTCACGGCAGAAGGCATATTTGACGCGGCGCACAAAAAGCCGATTCCGGAGTACGTCAAGAACGTGCTTGTCGTCACTTCAAAAACCGGCGCGGTTATCAGAGACATCGTGACGACGATAAGGCGCAAAAATCCGATCATCAACATCGTGGTCAAAGACGTGCGCGTGCAGGGTGAAGGAGCGGGGCACGACATCGCAAAGATTTTGCCTCGCGTTGACGAACTCGGCTATGACGTGGTTATCATCGCGCGCGGAGGCGGAAGTCTTGAAGACCTCGCTCCGTTCTATGACGAAGAACTCGTCCGCGCCGTCTACGCTATGAAGACTCCCGTCGTCTCGGCTGTCGGTCACGAGACGGACACGTCTCTTTGCGATCTCGTTGCGGACGCACGCGCAGCCACTCCGACCGCCGCGGGCGAGCTCGTGGCTTTCGACTACTATGCGATGACGAAAGATCTCAAAGACACTATGTCGCTTTTGAAGAGAAACGTTTTGAGAAAGTTCGAACTTGCGACCGCAAAGACTCAATATGCGTGCAAATCGTTATCAACTCAAGCCAACTCGTTTTTGACTACGAGAGCGTTCAGAGTGGCGCGGCTTATAGATAGGGCGAAGAGCGCGGTGACGACAAAGGTCGAGCAAGCGGACGCAAAGGCGTCAAGGCTCGTGGGCGCACTCGACAATTTGAGTCCTCTCAAAATCTTGAAGCGCGGATATTTCCGTTTGCAAAGAGGGGACGAAACCGTAAGGAGCGTTGCGACTTTGAAAGTCGGCGACAAATTTAAGGCTACGGGCAGCGACGGTAGCGTCGTGGCAACCGTTGAAAGTATAAAAATCGACAAGGAGTAATTATGGCTGAAATCAAAAAGTTTGAAGAAGCGCTTGGCGAACTCGAAGCCATCGTCAAAAAACTCGAAGGCGATATGCCGCTCGACGAAGCGATCGCGGCTTTTGAAAAGGGCATTGAACTTTCAAAAATTTGCATTGAAGACTTAAAAGCCGAAAAGGGAAAACTCGCTCTTCTCGTTGACGACATCAACAACGTGACGGAAGAGTTCAAACTCGACTGATATGAAAGCGTCTTCGATCTCTCAAAAGGAATACCTCGACAAGTTTCAAGAGTATCTTGAAGCAAATTTGTCGCACGGTGATTTTGCTCTCAAAGACGCTATGCTCTACGCAACGGTCGACGGAGGCAAACGCGTCCGTCCTTTGCTTGTTTTCTTGGGAGCGCGTGCGATAGGGGACGCCTCTCTTGACGACGTGCTCGCAATCTCGTATAGCGTAGAACTCGTGCATTCTTATTCGCTCGTCCACGACGACCTTCCGTCTATGGACGACGACGACTTAAGACGCGGCAAACTTTCCGTACACAAAAAGTTTGGAGAAGCAAACGGCGTGCTTACGGGCGACGCGCTTCTCACCGAAGCCGCGCGTCATTTGATCGTGACGGCAAAAGGGAAGAGTAAGAACTATCTTTCCGCTTGCGACGAAATCTTGCGCGGAGCGGAGAGAATGGTGAACGGACAAGTCAAAGACCTTGCGGGGTGCGAAACGAAAGAGGAATATCTTGAAATGTACGCCGACAAAACAGGCGCGCTCATACTTGCGTCGATGCGTGCGGGTGCGCGTATAGCGGGTGCGGACGACGGAGCGCTCGAGCGCGTGAGCGAATATGCAAAGCATTTGGGACTTGCTTTCCAACTTGCAGACGATCTTCTCGACGATGACGACGAGCCGTCTATCATCCGCGCGATAGGAAGAGAAGAGACAAAACGCCTTTTGCAAGAAGAAACGACGCTTGCGATAAGCAGCGCAAAAAAACTCTTGATTGCAGAAGAACTTGAGGCTTTTGCGACTATGCTTGCAGTCCGCAAAAACTAAGATTTCAAAAAAGTTTGTAAAATTAAAAAAATAAGTTGCAAAATTGCGAGTTGTTTGTTATATTAAATAAGCAATCGTTCTGCGGGAGTGATTCAGTGGTAGAATGCCACCTTGCCAAGGTGGAAGTCGCGGGTCCGAATCCCGTCTCCCGCTCCAAAAAAGCGTGCCGGTATGGTGCGCTTTTTGTTTTTGCAAAAAAGCGTGACCATCGAGCACACTTTTTTGTCGCTACTCCGCGCGAGAGATTGTATGCTGAACCGTCAAATGACAAAAGAACTCAAATCGGTGTTTCGCACAATCTCTCGCTTGGGTGTGGCTTTGCCACAAAAGTAGGGAGACAGGGATTGCAAATTGCCATCCTCGAAACCCCGAGACAAGGCGTGTCGAAATGACGCGCTTTTTTGTCGCCACTCCGCGCAGAAAAATTTTGCTCTTCAAACAAGTAGCGTAGTAGACATGCAATCATTCCGCAAATTTTTCTGCTTGGTGTAAGGCGCAAGCGCCTTTAAGACAGGGATTGCAAATTGCTATCCTCGAGAACACGAGACAAAGCGTGTCGAAATGACGCGCTTTTTGTTTTTGCAAAAAGCGTGACCATCGAGCACACTTTTTTGGAGCTGCTCCGCGCAGAAAAATTTTGCTCTTCAAACAAGTAGCGTAGTAGACATGCAATCATTCCGCAAATTTTTCTGCTTGGTGTAAGGCGCAAGCGCCTTTAAGACGAGGATTGCAGTATGCCATCCTCGAAACCCCGAGACGAAGCGTGTCGAAATGATGCGCTTTTATCGTGGAGCGAACGATGTGTTCCGAATAGCGCGGAACGTGATGTATGCGGTGCAAATTTTTTTGCTTTCTTTTGTCAAACCGTTGACAACAAGCGTTTGCTCGGCATATAATACTACCAACATACCGAATAAGTAGGCAAATAGTTGAAATTCGGTGAAAGGAGATTTATATGAGGATATTTACATCGGCAGATCAACTCATCGGCGGAACGCCGCTTCTTGAACTCACGCACATTGAAAAAGAGTTTGGGCTCAAAGCGAAACTGTATGCAAAACTCGAATACTTCAACCCTGCAGGCTCCGTCAAAGACAGAATCGCAAAGGCGATGATCGACGACGCGGAGAAGAGGGGAAAACTCACTCCTGATTCAGTCATCATAGAACCTACTTCCGGCAACACGGGCATTGGACTTTGTTCGGTTGCGGCTGCGAGGGGCTATCGCATCATTATCGTTATGCCCGAGACGATGTCGGTTGAGCGCCGTCAACTTATGAAAGCGTACGGTGCGGAACTTGTACTGACGGATGGAACGAAGGGTATGAAAGGAGCAATTGCAAAGGCGAACGAACTTGCCGAGGAAATTCCGAACGCTTTCATTCCGGGGCAATTCGTCAATCCTGCAAACCCGCAGATACACAGAGAAACGACGGGACCTGAAATCTACGAAGATTTGGACGGTCAAGTCGACGTCTTCGTCGCGGGCGTAGGCACGGGCGGAACAGTGACGGGAGTCGGCGAATTTTTGAAGTCTCGAAAACCCGACGTAAAAGTCGTTGCCGTAGAGCCTCAAACTTCCGCGGTGCTTTCCACAGGCATAGCGGGCGCGCACAAGATCCAAGGCATCGGCGCAGGATTTGTTCCCGACGTTCTCAACACGTCCATTTACGACGAAATCGTCACCGTCACCAACGAAGACGCTTTTGCATACGGCAAACTCGTCGGCAAAAAAGAGGGCGTACTCGTCGGCATTTCGTCGGGCGCCGCGCTACGCACAGCAGTTGAAATCGCAAAGAGAGAAGAGAGCGCGGGCAAGAATATCGTCGTGCTTATGCCTGACACGGGAGACAGATATCTTTCAACTCCGCTTTTTGCAGACTGAATGTGCGACTGAGATTTTAAACGATACATATTTCGCCCGCGTTTTTGCGGGCGAGATTTAAGGTGCTATTATGAAAATTTCAACAAGGGGCAGATATGCTTTAAGAATTATGGTCGATCTTGCCGAACATTGCGGGGGAGATTATATTCCGCTCAAAGACGTAGTCGAGAGGCAAGATATATCCAAGAAGTACGCCGAGAGCATAATGATCGAACTCTCAAAGAGCGGGCTCGTCGATGCTACTCACGGAAAAGGCGGAGGGTATAGACTAAATCGCGCGACGGATGAATATACTGTCGGTGAAATACTGCGCGCGACGGAGGGAGACCTTCTCGCCGTCAATTGCAACGCAAACGGGATTGCGTGTCCGAGAGCGGCAGGGTGTAAAACGACTGCGCTATGGAGCGAACTTAACCAACTCATCAATGATTTTCTCGACTCAAAAAAACTTTCGGAGCTTTTAAACAAGGACGAAGGATATGATTTTGTCATTTGACGATTTTGTTTTAACAAGCGGTTGAAAATTATTGACAAAAAGTCTTTTGAGTGATATACTCCTAAGCAGTCGTCTCATGACGGCACGAAATCAATCGGCACCATGGCCAAGTGGTAAGGCAAAGGTCTGCAAAACCTATATGCCCCAGTTCAAATCTGGGTGGTGCCTCCAAAGGCGGCACACAAGTGTCGCCTTAATTTTGCCGGGATGGCGGAATAGGCAGACGCAAGGGACTTAAAATCCCTCGGTGGCAACACCGTATCGGTTCGACCCCGATTCTCGGCACCACTCAAAAATCGCGTGCATTTGTACGCATCCCTTATGGGACGCGAAGCATGATGCCCGCGATTTTTTCGTACTACCGCGCGACAGATTGTTTGCTAAACTTTCGTAGGAAAGCAGTTGTCTGGTCATCATTTCGCACAATCTCTCGCTTGGTGGGGGCGTGTGCTAACATTTATTCGCGTGCATTTGTACGCATCCCTTATTGGACGCGAAGCATGATGCCCGCGATTTTTTCGTACTACCGCGCGATAGATTGTTTGCTGAACTTTCATAGGGAAGTAGTCGTCAAGTTATCTCTTCGCACAATCTCTCGCTTGGTGGGGGAGGATTTTTTCTGCGCATTATAGCGGTGCAATTAAATCCGTTTGCATAATACTCGCACGGAAAATTGTCGTATGAGTTTTATGGTTGAAAACCTCGCGCGATAAAATAATTATTTTTAAAAAACATATTGCAAATGCGCGCAAAGGGTGATATACTATAGTATATAATTCTATAACTATGCGCAGGCATGCTTGCGCAAAGGACAGCATGAATTCAACCGCATACGCAAAAAGGACTCAATACAAACCGATAGACTTTTTCTTCCGTGGCATCGTTGACTCGAAGTCGAAGAGCAAGAAGGTCGCGTTTGTTGACGCGTTCCAAATTTTGAACGACAGATATCTTGGCAGAATGAGCGTCGCCAACTATTTTGTGATTGCGGAGAACTCCGTTCGTATCAACGAACTCAACGTGATAGCGCTTGAAGAGCTCAAAAACTATCACCTCGTCATGCGCGAGAATTTTTACATTCCGGAAAAGGTCGTATATTCCGTGCCTGTCTCCGTTCGTTTTCTTGAGAACGACAAAGATTTTGATATTTTGCTCGCAACGCTCAAGGACAATGAATACAAGAGGGACGGGCTTATTATTTCTTTCTTTGCCAATACGCTCGTTCGTCTTGACGAAGAAGGGCGCAAGAGATATGCGCGTCTCCGCCGCAGCGGTTACAAAATTTGCATCTCCGCATACGGTGAAGAGTACAACGCACTCGACGTCTTTGCGGATTTCAATTTTGACTATCTTAGATGCGAGGCGCAATACTTTGATGCAAGTCAAAGCAAGAAGAGAGTTCTTCAAATGCTTGTCAAATACTGTGCGACCAACAAGATGGGGCTCATTATGGAAGGAGTTGACACTCCTGCGCAATACGCGCGTTTCAAGCGCGAGGGCGTGAAGTACGTGACGGGCAAGGCGGTCAGCAAACTCTCCCGTTTTGTGACGAACGAGTTTTTGAATTTGCCCGAACTCTCCGACGAGAAGAAAGCGGCGTACGAAAAACGTTTGCAAAAAGACCTCGACGCAAAAGAAAGAGCGGAGCGCGCCGAACTTGACGCAATGCGCAAAGAAGCGATCGAGCGCATTATGGCTCAAGACGCAAACGGCAGGATTATGCCACTCGCACCTCGTCCTGAACTTGCCAAGTCTCCTTATCAAGTGAGACTCGAACAACAAAAACTTGCGGCGAAAAAGGCCGCTGAAGAAAGACTTGCGATTCAAGAGGCGAAACTTGTCGTACAAAAGAGCGATCCACTCGCCGACAAGAAACTCATTGACGAGATGTCTCCGATCCGCTATCAAGGTGACGTACAAAGCGCGCTTGCGCTGACGTTCGCGTCCGACAAGAAGTCCGAACTCGGTTTTGAGCGACAAGGCGCCAAGGAAGAGATTGCCAAGGCGGAAGAGCGCGCAAAGGCGATGAAGGCTCAAGCGGAGCAAGAAGAAAAAGAGAAGACCACGCTTACGGCGGAGGAGAGCGGAGTGACGGCTCCGGATCGTCCAACACTGAAGACGGCGGAAGATAGAAAGAAGAGAAAGGCGATTCGTCCTGACTTTGACGCGGAAGAGAAGTTGTTTTCCGAGTTCAGAGGCGACAGTATGTTCGGCGGGCTTGGCATGGAGACGGGCATGCGCGGATTCGGCGTCACCCTCCACATCCCGAACAAAGAGGACACCGAGCCGAAGGAACTCATCGGCAAGTACAACGAACGCGGACAATGGGTGGATGAAGACGGCAACACTTACAACGGCTATTTTGACGTTGATGGCAACTGGGTTGAATACGAGATGTTCGATCGCCGTCATGAAGGCTATTACAACGAAAACGCTCAATGGGTGGACGCGGACGGCACTGTGTACGACGGCTATTTTGACGAAGACGGCAAATGGATTGACTACACCTACACGGACGCAAACGGCGAGACCGTGGACAACGGCTACTTCGATGACAAGATCGGCAAGTGGATTCCGTTCGGCTATTTCGACGAGGACGGAACATATCACAAACTTTGATGCCACTATAAAGACAAACCGCAATCAACGACCAAAAATAAGTGACTATGAGTGAAGAAGAAAAGAACTTAAATTCCGCAGAGACCGAGGCGCCGGAGACTCCGCAAGAGGAGCCGAAGGGCAAAGGCAAGAAGGAAAAGCCTCAAAAGGAATCGAAAGCGGACAAAAAGGCGGCAAGGGACGCAAAGAAGGAAAAAGCCCAAATCCAAAAGGATTGGGAGAATTCTATTGTGACCAACAAGCGCGTCAAGAGAGAGGAGATGCGTCGCAGGCTCAAACGTGCGATGCTCTTTATGCTTGTCGTCGCGCTCATAATCACGTCCGTCGTTTATATTATGCTTCTTTTCCTTGACGAAAACAACGTTCGCATCACGGCGTCGTCGAAGTCGAAGGGCAAAGTCATATCGCTCTCAATGGACAACACGACCTGGTCTCCGTATTTGAACGGCAAAGGTCCGGAGAATATGACGGACATTTCGTACAATCCGACGGACTACAGCACGGAAGACACCTTGCCGATCAGCAGAAAGGACATCAGAAACAAACTTCTCAACACCGAGACGTTCGAGCCGGGCTCCAAGTCGGACAAAGATTATATCTGCCTTGCCTTCCTCCTTCGCAACGACGGTGGAGAGGACGCCATGATTGATTGCGAAATGACTCTTGAATATGACGATCAACGCAATCTTCAAAAATCCGTCCGCGTGATGTGGGGCACGTCGTTCAAGAATCATCCCGAAAACACCAACGTAGACATATACGCCGCGCTCAGCGACAATCAACGTCTTTACGGCACGATCATCAACAGCAGCATTTGGGATGAAGAACTCGGGATGTACCGTCGTCGCACGAGTGAAGACGGCTTCGTCGAATACGCAGCATACCCGGTTGGATCCGACAGACCGGAGTTCGATATGATCGCAGATTGGGAGAACACTCTCACCGAAAGGGAAGACTACAACGACATCGTCACCAATTGGTATTTTGAGACGACTCCGTTCTATGACAACGAACACGTCTTCAAATACACGGACACCATCGAAGCCGGCGACATCATGTATTGCTACGTCGTCATTTGGATTGAAGGAAGTGACTTTGATTGTGTGGATAGCGCAATCGGAGGGTATGTGAAGCTTAATATCAACTTCAACGCTTATTAAAAACCGCACAGTTTAGCGAATAGCATTGTCAAAGCCCGTTTGTTCAGGGGTCACGTACGAAATGTACGCTCATCCTTCACAAACGGGCTTTTTCGCGCTCTTCATCTAAACTGAGCGGTTTTTTTGAGAGTGGAGTTTCGGAAGAAATAAAACACTCATTCGAAGACGCACCTGTCAACTACTTGACTATTCGAAGACGGAGCCGACCTCGCAATGGCGAGGTCTTTTTGAGTGCCGAGCGCAGACGGACAGTACGAGCATTTTGGACATTCTGTTGGCTTTGCCGTCCAAAATGCGAAGTGGCATAATCAGGGGAAGCACTCGTCGCGAGCGCCGAAT
>Ga0256405_10004351_pt1 | contig 26716 bp, 54 predicted proteins | sample RumenRJG_02DNA_FD_189096 | JGI IMG/M metagenome (GOLD analysis project Ga0256405, IMG submission 189096) | Bovine rumen microbial communities from Lethbridge, Alberta, Canada - RJG_02 | ecosystem: Host-associated > Mammals > Digestive system > Stomach > Rumen | place: Canada: Alberta... | reverse complement strand
TTATGGTAGCTGTTGTCAATTTTATGCATTAACTAGAGATACAGATTTTAGAATGTCTTTAGATGAAACAGATACTAATGATGAAAAGATGATGAAAAAGTTTTTTAATGCTTTAAATGAAAACTGTGACAAATATCCAAGATGTGATGGTTGTGTTTTTAATGAAAAATTTGAAAGGTGTCCACTTTGTAGAGAAGTTCCTTCTTTATATGGTTTATGAGGTAATTTTATGACAGAAGAAGATAAAATGCTTGTAGAATATGCATTAGCTATTAAACGATATTGTAAGAATATGCCAGGTTTTGATTGTAAAACATGTATATTCAGTAATGATAAGCTTACTAATGGAAACTGTGGTTTAAGAGCATTAAGTGAAAAGATCACAAACTATAAAATTAAGGAAGATGCTATTAATTCAGAAGATAAAGTAGCAAAAGCTTATTTTTATATACTATATGATCACTGCATGAATATGGTTGATTGTGAAAAGTGTGTATTTTATGGTGGAAAGTGTAAATTACGGTTAATGCCACCAGAAGATTGGAGAAATTTAGAATAATAATATGGAAAATGAAGAAGTTAAAATGTTAATAAAGTATGCGGAAATTATATATAATTTTTGTGATAATAATTTTCGTAATGGTAAATGTACTGATTGTGTATTTAATAGAGATGATTATTGTATTCTTGTAAATGGAAAAGATCCCGATGAAACATTAGATAATTTAAATGAAGATGAACGTTTAGTTTGGAAAGGAGACCTTGCATTAATTGATTATTGTAAGAAACATAATCATAACTGTGATAAGTGTTGTTTAAGATATAATTACGATTGTCTAGCTAATAATATTATACGTGATTGGGATATTGAGGCACTAAAGAATTCTTTCAATAAAAATCAGGGGAAATAAAGATTATGTCAGAAGAAGATAGAATGCTTATAAGATATGCAAATATTATTTCTGAATATTGTAAAAATACTAAATGTGACAAATGTATTATACACAATAAAGTTACTGAAGATACTTATGCTATCAAAACAGGATGTCCTCTTACTATAGTAGGTATTATGAATTGGGATAAAATACTCAATGAAAATTATGAAGTAACTAATCCAGAAGACAAAATGATAGTAAAATATATGATAACTTTATATAGAAATTGTTGTGTGGATTGTAAAGGTGGATGTCAATATAATGAACATAGAGAATGTGTATTTAATACTAATCCCATTGATTGTCCATTAGATCATAAACCAAAAATTTGGAATATAAAAGAAGTAATTAAATATAATGAGGAAAAAGAAAATGGACAATGATACTAAAATGCTAATAAAATATGCTTCTTTTCTCAGTTCATATTGTAATTCTACTTCTTGTAGAGGAGGTTGCATATTTCATGAAGATGGTCATAATTGTCCTTTTCATGAGTTTATAACAGATAGAGAATTTAAAGATGCTAAAGATCATGAAGCTCAAATGCTTGTAAGATATGCAAGAAAGTTAACAAACTATTGTGCTAATTTAGAGGATTGTCCTGGATGTGTATTTAATCTTGACCCAACTGATTGTGTTTTAGATAGTACTCCACGTAATTGGCCAATAGAAGAAATAATAAAATTTAATGAAAGTAAAGGAGATTAAGAACATGTATGACCCAGAAAGAGATTATGCAACAGGTAGAGAAGTAATTGGCTATGTTTATGATAGTGATGGTGGAATCATTGGTACAGAGTACAGTGATGGTTCTATAGAATATGTTGATGGCTAATATGAATGATGAAAAAAGAATGATAATAAAATATGCTACTGCAATCCGTGATTATTGTTCTGAAACTAATTGTGGGGATTGCAAATTAACAGTTAATGCTCATCATTGTCCATTTGAGGTTATTTCATATTTAAACAAGAATGAACAGCCAGAGGATCCTGAAATAAGAATGTTAATAAAATATGCAATTGCAATAGACAAAATCTGTAAAGATCAAGAATCTTGCGTTGGTTGCATATTTGATACACCAGTTCATTGTATAATAAATAGATTTCCTAATACTTGGGATCTTGAAAATATAAAAGAGGATACAGAGAATGACTGAAGATGATAAAATGATGGTTAAATATGCAACTTTAGTTCATAATTATTGCATTAATACTGGATGTGACAATTGTAAATTAAGATCATCTAGTCATAATTGTTCACTTATGATTGCATCATATTTGAAAAAACATGAACCAATCGAAGATCCAGAAGCAAATATGATACTAAAATATGCAACTATATTATTTGAAGATTGTTGTGATAGAGAACATTGTTATAGTTGTCCATTTGATGCAGAATCTTGCACAACCTCTGATTTTCCACGTAATTGGCAACCTAATAGATTTAAAAAGGACTCTGAAGATGAATAATGATGATAAAATGATGATAAAGTACGCTAAGGCCTTAAAAGAATATTGTAAGAATATAGATTCTTGTGATAATTGCATAATAAAAAATAGTATAAATAGACCTTATCATTGTCCTTTTTATGATTCAGCTCCATTAGAACTCATAAAGATAACTTCTTCTACTGAGAATGCAGATGAAAAAATGATAATAAAATACATTCAAATATTAAGTACATATTGTGATGATCGTATTTTTTGTAATGGTTGTGTTTTTGGTCATATTTTCGAAGAGGATGATGATTGCCCTATTTCAGATGAACCTAAAGATTGGCATATTAAAGGAGATAAATCATGAATGAAACTTTAGAATACTGGAGATGCAAGAAATGCAATCATAAAAATAAATTAAGCTATGACTATTGTGAAAATTGTCAGTCTCCAAAGGAAAGAGAGGATAATCATGAGGAAAAGCATACATGAAGTAATTGCTGACATTAATCAATGGATAAGAGATAATTACTTAAGAGAAAAAGTAACTTTTATTACAGACAATGGTGATCATTACTTAATTGCAGTAAATTCTAATGAACAAGTTGTATATGATTTTGTTAAAGAATTTTTACATTATGAGCAGTATGAAGTAATTTTAAAGAAAATAGATGGTAATAATACCATCATTGCTGTGGCAAAATAAGAAAAGGGAGAATGGAAATGAAAAATAAAATAATTTTAACTATTTTAGCTGGATTGTTTTGTTTATCTATTTTAGTTGGTTGTAGTAGTAAATCTGCAGCTAGAGATATAGAAGATCATAATTATCCAGTTGCAGAAAATTATGATTTTGGTTATAAACAGAGTTTGAGTGGTGCAAGTGCTAATGGTGGAGCAGGTAGTGTAGAGTATGCACCAGAGACACCGGGAACCACTCAACCTACAGAAAATCCAAATGTAGATTCTAATAAGAGTAGATTACTTATCAGAACAGTAAATATGTCAGTTGAGACAAAAGAACTGGATAAGGTAAAAACTGATCTTGAGATTATTGTTGAAACTGATGGTGGTTATATTGAGAGTTCAAATATGAATGGAACAGGAAAAGACAAGAATCTTAGAACTCTTACATATACAATTAGAGTACCCGCTGATCAATTAGATACAGTTATTGCAGCTGTTGGTAATAGTTGTACAGTTCTTTCTTCAAATGAGAACTCTACTGATGTTACATTAGAATATGTAGATACTCAAGCAAAAATTGAATCATTACGAGTAGAATATGACCAATTAATGAAATTGTTAAAAGAAGCAAATGATCTTGATACAATTATTGTTCTTCAAAATAGAATTACTGATGTAAGATATGAAATTGAAAGTTATGAATCAAGAATTAGAGTTCTTGAGAATCAAGTAACTTACGCAACATTACATCTTACAATTAGAGAAGTTCTTGAAGAAACAGTTGTAGAACCTGCACATATTCCTACATTTGGTGAACAAATTGCTGAGCAATTTAAAGAAACATGGGAAAATACTAAAGAATTTGGTAAGAATTTAGTATTAGTAATTATTGCATGCTTGCCAGGTATTATTTTCTTAGGTATTAATGCTATTATTGTTGTTATTATAATTAAATCAATTAAAAAGAAAAGAAGAAATAAAGCAAAACCCATAGTTAGACCTTATGATGGTCCTGTTAGAACAATGGGATTAGTTGCAGTTAATGAACCTAAAGAGGAAGAACCCATACAATTAGCAGGTGATGTATCAATTGATGATGTAAAGCCGGTTAAGAATTATAAAGATCCTAAATATAAGGATTGTGATAAAGGAGAACAAAAATAATGGATGATGGTATAATTGATGACTCTAAAGAAATATATGAGTACTTCAAAGATATTATAGAAGATGAAGACTATACATAAAATTTATTAATTTCTCCGCTTCTGCGGAGGTTTTTCATCTACAGTTGCTCAAATTGTTGATGTTGTAAAAGGTCTCCTATATTGGAGATTATTCTAGTAGTAGTCTCATTTCGATAGATGACGTTTTATTGTCTCCATGCATATGGAGGTTATTCTTTGGTATCTTACTTCTGTTAATCTATTTTAAAATTGTCTCCGTACACACGGAGGTTATTCAGACACATAGGGACACGAAGCTGGTGACGTAGAGTTTCTCCATTGTTGGAGGTTATTCTTATGAGAAAGGAAATTATTTATGAAAAAACCTAATGTTGAACATTTGATACAGATAAGTAATGAAATTCAAGATTTATGTATAGACATAAAACATGAAACTTATTATGAACATCACTTACCTTATATAGATAATAAAGGCAGACCTGATTGGTATGATACATTTGATCTTCCTAATAAAGATGAGGTTATTAAAAAGATAGAAGAACTATATGCTTATCATGACTATCTTTTTAAGAAAATATACTACACTTGGTATGGTAAATATATTCATAAAGGAGACTGGACAAAACTTGATGTAGAAGTATTACCTCCTTGGATAGTTTTTCCTCAAGCAAAACCGGGACCTTTTTGGACACAAGGTATAGGTCAAGGATATTACATAATATGGAGTGATTATTTAAGAACATTATCTGAAGAAGATGAAGTAAAATATGAAGAAAAATGGCCACTTCCAGAATATATGAATTTTCCTGAAATAGAGCCTAAATTTGTTTATAATCATTACTAAAAAGCTATTTAACTATATAAATATATAAAAGGGGAGGCAATTATGAAATTACCTAATGAAACTGAACTGATGAATATTGCAAAGATGGCAGGATTGACTGCTATTGAATATTTTAATGGTATGCTAACTAATTCAATTAGTGTAAAGATAGATAGTATAGATAAATTTATAGAGATAGCAAAGACAAAAGGAAACACTATTTTTTATCAAATAGATCAAATTGATGACAATAATGAGAGTATTTCTAAATTAGAAATAGACGATCTTCTTGAAAAAGCAAATCAAATTGGCGGAAAAGTAATGGCTATTAATTTAGTATATTTAGATAGTGGTTATGCTGTACATGCTAATTTTGAGGATAAAGAAGTTAGAAATATTTATGAAGAGATTATGATTATTCTTGATGAGTATAATAACCAGCTTAGACAAAAGGCTAGAGATGTACTTGCAAGTAAACTTGAATCTGATGAGACATTTAGATTCTTAGACAATTCAGAAAGTAGAATCATATATGTTAAGGATAAGTATGCATCTGATTGTGCCACAGCATTTGATAGCACAGCTTATGATTATACAAGAAGCCTTAATAGATTCTTGACAACTATATTTGAAAGGGTAATTAAAAAATGAAGAAACTTATAAGTTCTATGTTAGCACTTAGTATGGTAGCTTCAGTTTCAGCTTGTTCTTTACAGTCAACTGAAACAATGCCGCCTACAAGTGCAACCACAACTATAGAGGAGACAACTATAGAGACCACAGAAGAGACTACAGAGGCTACTACAGAGCCTACTGAAAATCCTAATCTTATTGGTGGTAAATTATTTACTTTTGGAGAGACACCTGTTATTACTGGTCTTACTCTTAAAGGAGATATTGTTGGTACTGAGGACTTTAATAAGAGAACAATTGGTGTAGAAGACATTAGATGTGTCTTTGAGCTAAATGAACATATTGAATTTAATATTCAGTATGAAGGTGAACAGGCTGTTTGTGTTTATGTATTAAAACATAATAATAACAACTTTGAAACTCTTGAGTATTCTGATGAGATGTCTAATTATGTAACAGATTGGGAATTACATTATGATGAGGACACAATGAATTTTGGTACTCGTTCTTTAGATGCTGAAGATGTTACACCTGCATTATATGATTTTGTATTTGTCATTGATGGAAAAGCTGTTGCGGTTCTTTATGTAAAGGTATATAAAGAAGGTGAGCTTAAAGAAAAATCAGATGAAGATCTTAATTATATGATACATAATTTTTAATTTGAGAGGATGAGAAAAATGACTAATTACACAAAGAAGTTTATAAGCGCAATGTTGACTGTTTGGTCAATCATGTTATCAATGATATATCTTAATGCTGCAACATTTTCAATAGCAGCTAATTCAATATTTGGATATGTATATTTGATAGTATCAATTGGCTGGTCAGTATTAGCAGTTATGAGTATTTTTATGTACAGTAAACTAAATAAGAAATTAACATAAAGGAGAATGGACGTGATGAAATGTGCAGTGTGTGGGAAAACCATAACAAACAAGTATAATGTTTGTTATGAGCATAGAAATACAAAATACACTGCCATTTGTCCGATTCATGGTAAAACAATATTTATTGGAAGGCAGTGTCAAAAATGTAAAGATCTGAAAACTCCATTATATGTTGTTAAGAATGGAAAAGATAGATTAGGAAAGAAAATTGGAATAAGACATTTTCTTTATCCATATCTTGAAAGACTAACTAGACTAGATAAACGTTATCAAGCAAATTTTCAGAGAAGAATATCTAGTGTAAGTGGAATTTATGGAATTTTTGCAGGCAATACTTGTTTGTATGTTGGACAAAGTATGAATATAACTAAACGAATTGAACAACATAAAAAGAACTTTAAAATTGCTCAGTATCAATTAAGAGGAATTAGAATTCATAAGAAAAGAATTAGTTTAAGTAAAGTACCTAAAAAAGTAGAATTTAAGTACTATGAAATGGCAAGTAATTATAAGTTAAGTGATCTTACTTACAAAACATTATTTGTTGTTCCACAAGGTGAAGATTATTATGAGTTTACTGAACTTTTAACTTATGCGGAGCAAGCTATGATGATTGCATATAAACCAAAATATAATCACATAGCTGCGAGACCTAATGAAAAATTAGTATCAAAGTAGAAGGAAAATTATGGAAAGAGTTTGTTTTCTTCATAAAGTTAAACAAAGTCGTATAATATTTGATGTGATACGACAAGAACTTAATATTGAAGATATATTGATCAAAAATAATCCATACAATCCAATAAAAAGCAAGTGTATTGTGATAATGGAAAATAAAAATACTCAAGTGTTAGCAGCCTCAACAATTTATGATGGAATGCTGCACTTCACTCTTGATGTTTATAAAAGAGGATATAGAGTAAAAAGAATTCCAATGTTTGGATATTGTGGACAAGTGAATTATAATTTCACTAGAAAATGTAGAGAAGATTTTGAAAAAGATTGTGCTTCAGAATTTTGGAAAGCATACGATAAACTTCCAATTTATCTAAAATAGACTAATTATAATGGTATAATTGCTAACGAAGGTCTATTTAATAATAAGAATGGAAGAGAATAATACCTTGGTCATAAGACTAAGGTATTTTTTATACTAGAGAAAGGGTGATGCCTATGAGTAAATTGGAAGAATTAGAACAAGTAAGACGAGACAAGTGGGCTGAATTAAGTGGTTCAGATCAATTTGCAGTAGAGAAAGCTACTTTTCGTCTTGAATGTGATGGTAGACTAATTGAAAATTTAACTGATGATGAATTAAAAGACTACGCTTATGAAGGCTGTAGAGATGCTAATGAAGGCAATGCAGAACCAGAATATGAAAATGAAGACTTCTTTGAGGAAGAAGCAAATGAAGAAAAGGTATTTGAATACCTGCAAATCAAAAGAGATTATGAAAAGATTAGAAAAAGTTGTTAATTGTGTTTAAAGGAGATTTGTTATGGGTTGCTTATATGTTTTGAAATGGCCTATTACTACTGGAGTAGGTACTTTAATAGAAGAGATTGATGGAAAAGATAAGTTAAATAAGCTTCTCAACTTATTAAGTATTGATTTTGTAAAAACTAATTTATCTTCTAATTTGTCAGATTTAGTAATGGCAGTAAATAATGTTTATAATATGGATAGTACTTGCTATGAAAACTTTACACAGCGTTCAAGTGGAAAAGCTACATTTACTATAGTAACTACTAGAAAACTTAATGAAAATGAATTGTCAGAACTAGAAAACTTTTATTTTGATATGATGTCAGAAGAGATAAATTGGCTGATGTTGTTTAGAGATGATTTTAAGATTAAATCAGCATAAAAAATGTTTTACAAACCTCCTAGTTTAAATATTATATTATAAAGGTCTATTTAATTATATAGGATATGAATCCTTATAGTTAAAAAATAGGAGTGTGTAAATTATGACAATAGATGGTATATATGAACTTTTAGCAAGTGTGGCAACATTAGGTTCTCTAATTTGTATAGTTGCTAAATGCATTATCTTTTATCAAAGAGATGCAAAATGGTGGAGCGCGTTGATTCCATTTTATAACAAATATAAGTTTGGTAAATGGGTCGGAAAGAAAGTTTTAGGTGTTATTGTGGCATTACTAGAATTTGCATGGTATTGTATTATCTATGCAATAACATACTATCAGAACTTCCTGATTTCAAATTATTATGCAGGAATGTATGATTCTACTAAAATGATCTTAAATATACCTGCAGAAGCTCAAACATTGGTAATGGTTTTAAGAATAGCTTTAATAGTAGTGGCTGCTGCCTACTTATTTAGTTGGTCTTATATGATGTACAAGTTCTCTTCAATGCATGAAAAACCTTCTTGGTGGATCTTTGGTTGGGCTATTATACCTGCCATTCCATTTGCATATATTGTACTTGGAAACCAGATAGCAATGAATGGTAAAAAGTATGTATATGTAAAGAAAGAAGTAAAATCTTTTGCTGATGAGGCTAAGAAAAAGAAATGATAGAAGATACTAATGAATTTGAGTCTTTAGCTGAGTATCAAGAAAAAGCTGCACAAGATGACAAATTCATAAATGAATTAGAAGAGTTAACTTTACAGAATAGAGAAGCAGCATTAAATACTTTTTATAGATACCCAAGAGTAGAACCTGATATTATCAAGGCTAATCCTCAAAAAGGAATTATGAAGCCTGAGGTAAGAACTATTAATGGTAGACTTACTTTAGAGAAAATTGATGAAGTATCTTTGTATATACTTTGTGAATTTAAGTTTATTCCTATTTGGCTACTTGAACAATGGTATGACATTTATTATCCAAAAGAACGGCAACAAGGCTACAAAACAGTTCAAAATTGGATAATGAGTGGTTTGGCTTGGTGTGAACCAACATCTCTTGGTGTTTATTTAAGACCTACAATATTTTTACTTAATGTAATATATGATGACGACGAAGATGATGATTATAAAAAATTTATTGGATTGCCATTTAATCTTATGAATCATACTTGTTCTGAAATGCAAATAATGTTTGATATAATGATGGGTAATCCACAATCAGAATTTTGGAATGTTTGTAAAGGTATTATTACTGAAAGCAATAATATAAAATTACCCTGCTATCATCCACTTCATGTTGGAGATGGTGACCTAAATGATAAAGAAGGAACTATTATTATATCTGAATCTAGATTTAAACCAAATAGATTTGAGCCTTCTGAACTTATTTATGGACATGATTTAATAAAAGAAGAATTAAAAACAAAGCCACGATTTACTAGTGAATTTAATGACTGGCAATTGTTTACTTTATCATGTGGGTATAATGAGAGAGGAAAATTAGAGACACAACGTCCAGATTTAGCTATTCCTATTCCAAGAATAGAAGGAAAACCTCAAAGTATAGCTATCGAAATGGAATTAACTGCAAAAGATATTAAACGTTATGATAAAATAATGGAACATTATAAAAATAATGATATATATGGTTATGTTGTTTATTTACATGGAAATAATAATATTAAAGACCTAATTAGACGAGCAATGTTTGATGTTGGTGGATTAGGAACATGTAAATTATTATGTATTCCATATAATCCTCCAGCTCAATTATTATCTGATTTTAGTTTAGAAACTTTTATTGCCCAATATGGGTTATTAGTTTCTACAAAAGAAAAAACAGAGGAAATTAAGAAACAAAATGAAAAATAAAATAGCTATAATAACGTTTATATTAAAATGTATAGCACTTGTGTTAATTGTATTAATAATTCGTACTCTAATTAACCCTACGATAATAAGCGGAACATCAATGGAGCCTACTTACCAGTCTAACCAATTGGTAGTAGGCCATTGGTTCTATGACATAGATAGATTTGATGTTGTAACTATAAAGACTGATAAAAAGACTCTTATTAAAAGAGTAATTGGTCTACCTAGTGAAACAATTGAATATAAAGATAGTAAACTCTATGTCAATGGAAACTTAGTAGAGGATAATTATGGTACAGGAAACACAAGTGACTTTACAGTGACTGTGTCTAATGACTGTTATTTCTGTTTAGGAGATAATAGAGAGAATTCAATTGACTCTAGAGTTTATGGTGAATTCTCAGAAAAACAAATAAAATATAAGATCAATTGGTCTTAATGGAGGAGAGATTATGGCAAAGGCTAAGAAAAAGGAACAAAAAAAGAAGGATCCTAAGGTAAGATTGCCTAATGCCTGGTCATCTAAGAAAAGCAAAGATGGTACCGGCAGAGGCGGTGGTGCCGGCGGAAAATTAAATACTGAAGGTTTATTTGGTTTTATTGGTGGTATCATTTTAATTTTAATTATCCTGTTTGTACTTTTAGGTGGTGTAAACCAAAAGAAAGTAGTAACATGGGTATTTGACTTTGCTCATAATGTTGGATATAAAGTTTCTAGTTGGTTTGATCCTGATAAGATTGACATTACAGATGATGGTGTATATTATAGACCTGATGGTGTAACTCAAGGAACAAGTGCTCCAACAAATGAGTCAACTTCTACTGAAACAACTGTAGAGGAGAGTGAAGAAACAAGTAAAGAGGAGTAAGTAAATTATGTTAAAACAATCATTAATAGGATTATTTTTTCTAATTTTGATCACATTAGAAAATCTAATTCTAGCAAGAAGAAAGACCATCCCGGTCATGCTGTGTGATCAGCTTTTTGTTAGCGGGGTAGTTTATTTTTTCTTTGGTTGGATAACTCTTATTTACTCAGGATTACTTCTTCTCTTCTTAGGTTGGATCAAGTGGAGAAATAAAAATGTATATGAATCTGATCTAGATTTTGGAAATCATATCTTTAGTATGAGTTCTATTTATAATAAGATTCATAGACCTGTACAAGGTAAAATGGTTGTTGGTACTATATTCCCAGTTAATCATAGTGAAATTAAATACAATGATAAGAAAATTGAACTTGATGATATTGTAATGAGTGGTGAAACACTTGTAACTGGATCTACTGGTTCTGGTAAGACAACAACCTTAAAAACAATTCTTATTCAAAGAATTAATGACCATAGACCTGTAGTTTTTGTAGACTATAAAGGTGAGGAAGACATTCTTAATGATATTAAAGGCTATGCCTCAGCAGCAGGACTTCCTTATTATGAATTCAGTGCAAGAGATTGTAACTTTACGTATGATCCTTTCATTAATCTTAATGAAACTGGCAAAGTTGAAGCTCTTATGAATACTAGAAGATGGTCAACTGATGGTGCTGATGAGCATTATAAGACATCAATGCAATTAGCCATTCAGAATCTTGTTAGAGAATATGATGCATATAGAGCTGAAAATAATGAAAAGACAAATTATATTGTTGGCCTCTATAATTTTGCTTTACATTATCAACCTCAGGCAAATGAAAGAGATGGTTTTGCTAACCTTCTCAAGTCATTAGAGATATTATTATCCTCAAGAGCAAAAGATTTATTTGGTGATGAACCAGACTTTACTTTTGAGAATGATCAGCCTTATGTGGTTTGTTTCAGCTTTACTAGTGCAAATAAAGCATTGGCAAATCAACTTAGTTCATTTGTATTCTCAGATATAATGGATAGAGGAACAAGAAAACGTTATCCAGATAAGTTATTACTTTGTGTAGATGAGTTTGGTACACTCGAATCTTCCACACTTATTAAAGACTTGCTTGAAAAAGGTAGATCTGGCGGTGTACAAACAGTTTTCTCAATTCTTGATTTGAATCAGATTTCAATGACTTCTGGTGAATTCTTTACTCAGAGTATCTTAGGAACAATTAATAACTATATCATTCATGCTGGTGCAACACAGTCAACTGCAGATTTGTTAGCAGGTGTACAGAAGTATGATAAAGAATTTGATATTATGAGTTTAAGAAAACCTTATAGAGGAAAGAAACCTACTGCTTTATTTATCACTAAATACAATATTCTAAACAAACGAAACAATCAGGAAGTTTTTAGAATGATACCTTATTCTAAAGTACTTCACAATAAAATAGACAAAACAGAACGTTATCATGAAGAACCCGTGGATGAACCTGAAAATTATATCATTCCAGTTGAGGAATTAGACCTCACACAACCAATAGATAACATAGATCAGTATTTATAAGTATATAAATGCTTAGGAAAGTCTATTTAATATTACTATAAGGCAGTTTTTAATAACTGCCTTTTATTTGCTTAAATTATAATATGGAGGAAATGATATATGATACTATACACAACAGGTTGTCCAAAATGCAAGGTTTTGGCAATGAAACTTGATCAGAAGAATCAAAAGTATGACATCTGTGATTCAATTGAGACAATGGAATCTTTAGGTTTTGCTGAGGCTCCTATGCTCCAGCTAGATGATGGTACTATTTATGATTTTTCAGAGGCCATTCAATATGTAAATAGTTTAGGATAAGAGGGAGAGAATTATGGCAAAATTAAATAAAGATTTTGTAAGAACATTAGATTATTTGAAGGAAAAATATGGAGAAGATTTTGAAATACTGAATGGTCTATCAGAAAATCAATTAAATCATACAGAATTCCTTGATCATTTTACTAGTACAAAGACAGTTGCTGACTCATCAGTAGATAGTTCAGCAAACGTAAAACAGAAGGATATTGTTACTCTTAGAAGTGAAATTTCAAAGCCAGATGAGAAACTCATGGCTTATCATAAAATCTTCATTGAAATGAAGCAGACTTTTGGTCTTAGAATGGCTAAGAAGTGGCTTGAGGCTGAATGGACTAAAGCACTTTACATGCATGATGCTAATACAAGTACTTTTATCCCATATTGTTTTGCTTATGACCTTAAGAAAACAGCAGAGGAAGGATTATTCTGGCTTAGAGACAAAGAGTCAATGAATATTGAACCTGCAAAGCACTTAGATACATTTGTAGATTTTGTTAAAGAGTTTATTAGTTACAACTCTAACAGAACTTCAGGTGCTTGTGGTTTACCTAACCTTATTCCTTATATGTATTATTTCTGGAAAGAAGATATTGCTAATAAGGCATATCCTAGAAATAAGAATCCTGAGCAGTATGCAAAGGCTCAGATACAAAGACTTATTTATGCTATGAATCAACCATACTGTAGAGATGGTATTCAGTCAGCATTTATCAATACATCAATATTTGATGGTCCTTATTTTGATGCACTTTTCGGTGGTGCATTGTTCCCTAATGGAGAACTCATGATTGACCACAAGGAACAGATAATGCAATTCCAAAAATGGTTCCTTGAAGAAATGAAAGCAATTAAGGATCGTGGAAACATGTTTACATTCCCGGTTAATACTATTTCTCTTCTTAGAAAGAAGGGTAAATTTGTAGATGAAGATTTTGCAAGATGGGCTTGTGAACATAATAGAAAGTGGAATGACTCTAATTTCTTTATTGATGATTCTGTTACATCACTTTCTAACTGTTGCAGACTTAAGAGTAATATCAAAGATTTAGGTTACTTTAACTCAATTGGTGGTACAGCTCTTAAAGTCGGTTCTATTAAAGTTTCTACAATTAACCTTGCTAGAATTGCTCTTGAAACAGAAACTGAAGATAAGTATATTGAAAAGCTTAAGGAAAGACTTATAATTAACCTTAATGCTCTTCATGTTGTTAGAAATATTATTAAGAAGAATGTTGATAGAGGATTACTTCCTAACTTCCAAGACGGCTTAATCGACTTTGAGCATCTTTATAATACTATTGGTATTAATGGTATTTATGAAACAATGGTTAAATTTGGTTATGTTGAAAAGGATGCATTAGGAAATACTATTTACAAGCCAGAAGCCTACACATTTGGTGAAAAGATTCTTACTACTATCAAAGAAGTAGGCCAAGAATATCAAAAAGACAAGGACTATAAAGTCAATGCTGAAGCAGTTCCTGGTGAAAGTGCAGCTTCAAAGTTCCTTTTAGCAGACCTTCTCTTATTTGATAAGGGTGTAAATAAAGAACTTCCTCTTTATGGTAACCAGTGGATCCCTCTTGGAATTAAGACAACAATTCAAGAAAGAATTAAGATTTGTTCTAAATTTGATGAATATTGTGATGGTGGTTCAATTTGCCACCTTAATCTTGATTCTGCAATTCCTACTGAGGAACTTGCTTGGGATCTTCTTAATTATGTAGCTGATCAAGGTGTTAAGTATTTTGCTTTTACTGGTAAGATTAGTCAGGATGAAGATAATCACTTATTCTATGGTGATATTTGTCCTGAATGTGGTAAACAGAAAAATGCTGAATTTGCTAGAATTGTTGGATTCTATACAAAAACAGCTTCTTGGTCAAAGGAAAGAAAAGCTGAGTTTGCAATGAGAGTTTGGGATAACCAAGATACTATTAAACTCAGTACAACTACAGATACTGTTTAATCTAGAGGGAGAGTAGAAATGCTCTCCCTTTTTTATTTAGAAAGGACTTATAATGAAAATAATAGATATAATTGAATTAGATGTTTCAAATTACAAAAAAGCTAGTATGTTCATCATAACCTGTAAATGTTCTTTCAAATGTGATATTGAAAATGGAACTAATTGGTGTCAAAATAGCCATTTAGCAAATAGTCCTACTATAGATTTTTCTAATGATGAAATAGTTGATAGATACATAAATAACCCTATGACACATGCAGTTGTATTTGGCGGGCTTGAACCTATAGATCAATTAGAAGAATTAGTTGCTTTAATATCAAAATTTAGAGAAAAGACTGAAGATGATATTGTCATCTACACAGGCTATACTGAAGATGAATTAAAAAATATACTTGACAGATTTACTTGTTTTAAGAATATAATTATCAAGTATGGCAGATTCAGACCTTATAATAAGAGACATTTGGATCCAATTTTAGGCATTGAATTAGCTAGTGATAATCAGTATGCTAAGAAAATATCATAAAAATAAAGGAGAACAACAATTTTATGATACCTGATGATAAACTTAAGGAATTTATGCCTTATGACATAGCAGCCTTTTTAGAAAATAAAGGTTTTGAAGTCTGTAGAAATGAAGTATCTGATCCTGAATGGGACGAACAATTTGAGAATTTTGATATAAATAACGTAGGTCAACAATTAAATTATAGTATACGTACTCGAGACTCTTTCTATTTTGATAAAGAAAAACATTGTCTTGATATTTGTATAATTATTGGCTTAACTAATTTTAATATTCCTGAAAAAGCAGAATGGCATTTTACTGTTTATTATGCTAAAGGCTGGTTCCAGTCAACTGTACTTCATGAAGACTATAAACAAGATTTTCTTACCAAAGACGGCTTAAATAAGAAAATCAATGAAGCTATATTTAAGTTAGTTAAAGAATATCCTGACTTAAAAGATGATATTATTAGACGACATATCAACTATATTAAGTTTGATTAAAAGGCTATTTAACTATATAAATATATAACAAATGAAAGAAAATTATACAATATGTACAAAAATTTAAAGGGGACGTGAAAAATATGGTAGTAATTAAGTGGACAAACAATTTTAGTGGTGAGACAGGCTTTGTAGAAAGTGTAGATACAAAGGAAAAGCATTTCATAAATACTTATGATATTCAGAATGCTAAACAATACAAAGCAGAGTCCAATGCTAAAGGAATGATTTCTAAGCTTATTTCTTATGGTGAAGGCGATAACAACACTTTTGAAATTATAGAAGTTTAAGTAATGCTCAAAACATTAAAGATCTCAAATAAAAAGATTACAATTGATGATTTAGATATTTATAGTCATGTAAAGAAATATAATTATGTAACTCTAAATGAATTGAAAATCTATGAAATTCCTGAGGTCTATTTTTGTGGAGTTACTGGAAGACTAACTGTATACTTACAAAAGGGTCAAATATATAAGTTAGGCTTTTTAGTAGTAAACTCCTTAAATGTTTTTGGTATATCGTCAGACTTCAATGCTTATAATACATTCTTAGCAGAAATGGAAGAAAATTATAGACAACAATCTGAAACTGAATTTTATAATAAAAGATTTTTCTTTAAGATTATAAAAGATGATAATAATTTCATGGTTATAGTAAGAGGTAGAAGCCTATGAGGTTGATGAAATATAGTTTTATATGTCCTATTTGTGACAGATCTTATTATACCTATGTTGAACAAAAACGCTATCAAGAGATATTCAATAATTTGCCTGTAGAGGAAAACTTTAAGGGCTATCCAGATTATTATCAGAAGATGATGTCAACATATATTTGTCCTGATTGCCAGCATATAAAAGATAAGGATATATGCTTGCATGAAAGTGACTCTAGAGATGAAATTCTCTATAATTACATACAAGAGTTAGAGCTTGATGCGAGAAAAGCTATTTAATTCTAATAGGTTGGAAGTAATCCGGGAGTAAGTTGGGCTCATATAAATTTTGAAAATACTCCTTCCTAAAATTTGTTGGTTTTTTGTTTAAAGAACCTTGACAACTTAATAGTATGTATGCGAATAATGCCTTAGTCGAAAGACTAGGGCATTGTTTTTTATAAGCCCTATTTACATTTCTGGAAACTATGATATTATATAAATAAAAAGGAGACTGACTTATGGATGGAAAAAGAATTACAGTAGATGAACTTGAAGAATATATAGAAGATCATCCATATAAGGAACTTGTTAGAGAATTCATAACTACAGCATTTACTGCAGGAGCTATTGTTTCTGTTGATAGAAATGGTTGTTTTAGAGTCATAACTAAAGTACCACAAATGGAATGTATTAAATTTAATGGAAATGATATTGTTGGTACATATATGTCTATTCATGGAAAAGGCTTTAGCCATAATGATTTAGCACATACTTGGATTGCAACTTCATATATTCATGGTCAAACTGGAGAAGAAATCTTTAGTGATGGATTTGCTATTGGTGATTTTCCTTTATCAGATGGTTTTTGGAATGCAATTCATAAATCAATTGATTTAGCAGGAATTTGTCCTTTCTGTGGTAAAAGGGTTGGAATAGAAAATCTTAAACATGTTGGTTTTGCAGATAAGGCTTGTGAAGATTGCTATCCTGCAGCAAAGAAGAAGATAGAATTTCCTGGTTGGTATAATTAAGGAGGCTTAATATGGATGAGTTAGAATTAGAGGTTCAGAAAATATTAATTGCTAAACTTAAAAAACTTATAGAGCAGCATCAGCAATGCTTAGCCTCTGAGATTGCAAGTGAATGCAAAGTATACAATGAAGACTGGTGTATGAGAGGATCAGTTCCTAGCATTCAGAAACAGTATGATGATTTTATTGAAGATGCAATTATTAAACTAGCCACAGCAGAGACAGAAATATTACTTTACAACAGAGAAAAGGAGTAATAGTATGAGATATTTAGTTTATAAGTGGACAAAAGATGATATTGAGTCTTACGATGATGTTTATGGTGAAGGTGCTTATTATGAAGATAGTGAGAAAGCATCTTGTTTTTATACAATTACTCAGTTTGGTACAAAAGTATTTGAATCTGATAATGAAATTGAAGCTTCTAATGTTTGTGGTAAAATACAATCAGAAGAATTTAGATGGAGCAGTGGAGATGTAGCTGTTTGGGATAGTGTAGAAAAGTTTTGGTTTAACTAAGAGGTAAATATGGAAAATATAACATTATATGTAGGTTTAGTTTTATATAATCAGAAAAGATTTGAGATTGCTGAGTATGAATGTTCTATTCTTCCTAATGGAATGTATAAATTACCTGAACATGAATCACTTCCAAAAGATAGAACAAAATTTACTACAGCTATTCATCCAAACATGTTGGATAAAAGAATCTATCTCAATGAAAGTAAAAATGTAAATTTTATTTTCTATTCTTTAGATAAAAATAATGTTTTATTTGAATTGGTAAAATGTAAAGAAGATTATAAGAAACTTCAAGATTCTTTGATTAATGAATGTATGGCTGAAATTGAAGAATTAAAGAAAAGAATAAACAAGTTTAGTAAAAGAAAAGATGCTATTGACCAAGATTTTGCAATTAAACCTGTTGATAGAATAAGAAATAATTTGAGGTAAAACTATGAAAATATATGCTGGATATGCTGCTCCAAATAAGAAAACATACTCTATTTTTGAGGTAGAGGCTACTTTTATTGATAATGCTAATTATTATAGATTATGTAAACCAATATTTGGTAGATATGGTACATCTAATATGATTGTAAATAAAACAGATTTAGATGTAGTTACACCTTATTGGGATGATAATGATGAAGATAGATTTGTAATATCATTTGATAAAGAAAAAGTAGAAAAATTTGTTAATCAAAAATTTACTGAGAAAATGAATGAATATAAAGAATTAGAAGCAGCAGGTATTAGAAGATATACATATGAAGGAGAATAAACTATGGAAATGATTCCAAAGAAATATTGGAAAGAATATAGTAAAGAAGACTGTGGTATACTCCACATGGAACGTTGGAATGGTGGAGGTAAAGGACTTAAATATTTAGATGGTACATGTAAAGCTGTAACCACTGGCGGTGGTTATGCTCAACGCTATCCTTATATATTTACATCACATTATGGTAGAAATACTAGAATGGAAGGACCTTTCTATCGTTTTTATGGAATTGGATATGTACAGGTATCTGAATGGAATTCATTTTACAGAGACGTAGAGGAATTACCTAAAGGCACCATATATTGTTATTCAGAACAAGAATTTAAAGAAAAAGAGAAGACAATGCCTGCTGAAAAGCTCATTGAAGATTTTATCTACAAAGTAAACGATGAAAGTAGTAAGATCAAGGTTCGTTGTGATGGAGACATAAACAATTTTAGTTCAATACAAGAAATTGAATTGATAGCAATTGGAGTAGGTTTACCTATTGTAAAGGTAACTAGAGATAAAGAATCTAAGACAAAAGATGAATTTGTTTTCTTAGTAGATATTACTCATGATAGACAAGAATTTAAGTACAAGAACATTATTAAAACAAGAGCAGATTTTAATAAATCATTAGAATCAGCTATAAATGCTTTAGAAGGATTTGATGGTTTAGAGGAATATGCTGAAGATTTGGCAAGTTTTAAGTAAAAACCTATTTAATTATAAGGGAGACACCTATGAAAGTAACATTACAACAAATTATTTTTAAGATTGAACAAGGTCAAAGATTTATAATTGAAATGTATACACAATCTATCTTAAATGTGCCTATTGGTAGTTTTTTATCTACAACTTGGGAAGATGAAAGATTACAACCATATTATGATCTTGACATATATAGTATTACAGTTGGTCAAAATGATACAATTTGTATAAGAATATAAGGAGAACTAAACTATGTATGATGATGAATTTATAATTGATAGATTCAAAAAGGGTCTAGATAGTAAGTTTCAAGATGAACTTTGTTTAAAGCAAACAGAAGTTTATTGGAACATGCTTGAGACAATGTCAAAACAAGCACTTAAGATTAGAAAAGATTGTATTGCACAAGGTAAATATGATGGAGCAGACTATCTTGAAGGTCTAGAACTCTTGACAATGGATGATTTGGGAATACCTAATGAAAGTGCAGCACAAGAGTTATTTGAACCTTCATTACAGGGTTTATGCTGGACAAATTGGTGGAATACATTACAAGAGGTAGATACTTTTAAAAAGAAGATCTGGACTTTCTGGATCAAAGAAGGTAGAGATTTCTTAGCAGTACTAATGAATTTTTAAGGTGAACAGCTATGAATATAGAAAGATTAAAAAATGCAAAACAGCAAACTATAGCTGATATACAAAAAACAAATGAAGTATTATTAACATTTGAAAAAGATGTTAAAGATCTTATTGCATTTATAATTGATAATGAATTAACAGATGCATTATTAGATGATACCATTAATGAAGCTATTGCAGAAAATAGTTTAGCAGACAAATTAGATATTAATATAAATTTTATTATTAAAATAAAGTCATATGAATTAACAGGTATTGTTTATGTTAATCATACGCGAATTACTAAAACATATAAAACGTATGATAAAAGTGAATATGATGAAATGCAAGTTCTCCAAACATTATTTAGATACCATGATACACTAAATAATGGAAATGATTTTAAAGAACTCGGTTTTTATGATTTTAGTTATGTTGGTTATGATAAAATTATGCATAATTATATAGAACCTAAAATGCAAAATAGATTAAATGAATATGGAGCAAAAGTAGAAAATATACAAAGTTATTTTGCTGGTGATGATAATTATGTTATTAGTATAGTAATCAAAAATCCAGTATAAAGGAGTTTAATATGGATATAGATAGATTTCAAAAAACTAAAGATTCAGCATTTGTACCAGATTTTATTACTATTCAGTCAAATTTAACTATATTACGAACAGAAATATTAAATAGAATAAAAAATAAAATTCAAGCCATTGATGATGATAAGATTGATACTATGCTTGAAAAACTTATTCTTTATGATTATAATGAACAAACATACAGACTTAGATTATGTATGGATAAACGTGGATATATTAGAATCAATAAAACTAATCAAAGAATATCATTTAATATGACATTTTCAAATGAAATGTATGATTCATATACATTATCATTTAATGATGGTATAGATATTTTGGCTAAAAAGAATGAATTATATGATTTACTTGAAAATGTTAATGAAGAGTATAATGGTTTTATAATTAGTAATCGTGACATTAGTTTTTTATTAACTGATTCTGAAATATCAAATATTTATGATTATATTAAAGAAGTTTTAATTAACTATGGCGCTACAGTTATAAAACATAAAATAGACATAACTGGACATGATATTACTATGCAAATTAAAATTAAAAATCCGGTATATGACTTATAAGATACTTTATCAAATTTAATAAATTTTTAAGGAGAAACAATTATGGCAAAGTTATTAAAGATTGAAGACGCTTCAGTTACAACTGTTGGTGAGTTAAGAGCATTCTTAAAAGATTTTGATGATGATACACAGATTACACCATCAAATCAGTATAAAGAAATTGATATTACTGTCGGTGGTTCATTAGATGGTATGACTCAAAGTATTATTATTGCTCCAAGAGGTTAATGCTATGAAATTAGAAAGATTTGAATATGTTTGTCCTTTTTGTGGAGAAGAAAAAGTGACTTTTGTAGATATGAATATATTAACTAAAGATTGTCTTATGCAAGAAAAATTTCCAGAAGAATATTTTCCAGCTGGTTATAGAGAAATATTTATATCTCAAATCTGCATTAATTGTCAAAATGCAACATTTGGTAAGCCAAGTGATGTAAGAGAAAAACAACCACTTGATGCAGATATAAATGCTCCAAAGTCAGAATTAGAAGCATTAGAAGCAAGAATTAGTGAATTTTATGATAGTTTTGAAAGAGGATAATTGATATGCATACACCTGCAGAATTATTTAGTTATTTTAATGGAAGACTAGTACAAAATAATCTATTCATAAAATCTCAAAATGTTAGTGTTATGTCTGATAATCCTGCAGATGAGCAAATTTTAGATGAGAACACTATGCTTATGGTTATTTGTAGTGTCTTAGATAAATATAATGGTTTTACTCAAACTAAGTTGGATCATATTGAAAATCTTAGTGAAATAAATGAGATTATCAAGTTTGCTCAAAATAGAGCAATAACTAAGGAATCAGCTTTAAGTAAATTTAAGCAGATAAAACCTGATATGAGTAAAAGAGTAGAAGCAAACAATAAAGAAGAAATAGCTTTATATGAGGATTTAGTAATATACTTGATTCAGTTAAAGAGAGAATTAGGAGATTAGTATGGCACATATATTACTTAAAAATGATGGTTCAAGAACTGTCACTTATACTTTTGGCGGTATTGACTATGTTTATGATATTACTAAATTAAATTCAGGCTATTCAGTTCAGGTCTCTAGTGGTGATGAAGAATATTATGAAACTACTGATGAGTGTGAATATGCAATTAGAAGAGATCTAGCCTATATTCTTTGGGATGGACATCCTGAACCAATTGGTAAAATGTGGAATGATAAAGATCTTGATGCAATGATTTCTTTTATCAATGCTAGACCAGACAGAAAAGAATGGTTTTTAAATTATACAGTTTTAGGAATATCAAAGAGTGATTTTAATGCAATAAAATCTGTTCTTAATGAAGGATATGCTGAATATTTTGATCATTATGATTCAGCTGTTGCAGAACATTTTATTAGAGCATGTGAAAATATTATATTAGACTATTTTAGTTAGGAGGAGAACAATAAATGAAAGTTGGAGAAATGCTATTAAAGTGCACAACATTTGATCCAGTATCAATTGATAGATTCAAGATCTATGTTCATCATGATTTTGAAATAAATAATCAATTGACTGATTGTACAGAACCAACTATGAGAGGTTCTTGGTCAGTAAATAGTACCTATTTAGTACCTAGAGATCATGAAGCACTTAGTTTAGTAAGAGATATGGATGTTGCGGCTATCGGTATTGAAGATGAGCATACTCTTGGAATTATTATTGAGAGGTAAAGCTTATGGATAATTATCTAGAACATTTAATTAAACAGGTCCTGGATAATGATACAGGAAAGTTGGAACGTTACTATAAAAATGAAGTAAATAAAGATGGTGTTTCAAGAGAAGCAATTATCTACAAGTATAGTTTAGGTCAAGCTAAAATAGATGATCTTCATGCTATGCTTAAAACAAATAAATTGCCTGATGGTAAAAGTTATATTGATTTAATCAAGGTTAGATATGATGTTAGAAGAACTCAATTCAATGCAGTTGAGTTGGCTAGTATCATTTCAATGCTTAGAATAGTTAGTGTTGATGGTAACTTAAATCTTGAAGGTTATTTTGAAATAATTCCAAGTGAAAAAGACTTTCGTACTAACTTAGGAGAAAAAATTAGATCAGCATACACAACATCAGCTCAGAATTCAGCAAACAATTTCTATAATACTTTAGATGAGTTATTAAACTCAATCAATGTAGGAAATAAAGAAGAATTTACTAAATTTAAGAGCATAATTAAAGAGATGCTAGAATAAAACAAAAAGGAAGGGAAATTATATATGGCACTTGATTTTGAGAAGATTAAGAAATTACAGCAAGGTGTAAAAGATACACTTAATGTAGAAGAAGAGCATAAGAAATTTAATACCTATCTATTCAAAAATGAATCAGAGGTAGAAAAGCTACTTCAAAATGAACTTGAGAATGCAGCTGAGGACAAAGAAGATGTTCTAAATGTCTGTGTCTCAGGTGGTAGATTTACAAAAGATACTAACTTTGCTCTTTGTATTTTTGTAGGTTATACTACAATCTGTACACCTTGCTATATTGATAAAGATAATTTCAGTGCAGAATTAAATTGGTATCTGAATACTTTTGCTAGCTGGTTAGTTGAAAGAAAACTAAAAGTAGAGTTTGGCAAAGGTATCAACATAAATGAAGATAATACTAAGATAGATTATGAATTGCATATTAAAATGCAGTTTGACTAATGAATATTGAAAGGAAATTATTAAAATGAAGTGGAAAGATGTTAAAGTTGGACAGAAGATGAAAGACGGTTCTGTTGTAACTCAAGTTCATAGAATTCATGAAGAGGAATGTTGTAAAGTAACATATGACAATGATAGAGAAATGATATGCTCATATAGACATATTTTCTTAGTTGATGTAAGTAAATTACCTAAGGCAGGTAAGATTGAGCTCAATCAAACTTGTACATATGTTCCTCTAGAGGAAAGCTATGAAGTAACTAGTGACAAAGAATTGTCTATTGATGAAAAGTTTACAGTTCAGCAATTCTTAAATAATGAACAAGTCCCGGTTGAAATTGAATGCATTCAGGATAATAAAGTTGAAATATATGACTTTTATTTTGACTCAGGTGTAAAGAGAATTACAGTAAGCAATGTAATTATAAAGAGTGAACCTCAAAAAGTAGATGACAATACATATTGGCTTACTTGCAGAGGAATAGAATATCTTATGGATAAATATAAGGTAGACCTTTATTGTAATGGATTGATTCTTAATAAGATTGAGCCTGTAGGAAAGAAAGAATGCTTCTGTATTTCAACTGACACTGGTAGATATGAAACATAAGGAGTAGTACATGAACGTAGAATTACATAAACTATTATTTGCATTAAAAGATGACCTTGAAATTGTTGTGGTTGTCAATGATGTGCAAGTATATGGCGGTAAAAATGACAAAGCTGGAAAAGCTGAGTTAAGAGAATACAAAGACGTTGGAATCGACTATCTAGAAATAGGTAGAGATGGAACTGTATATATGGAATGTCATGGAGGCTAAAACATGAAAGTAAATCTTATAGGAGAAAATACTTGGTTTAAAGTTGACATAACTAAAATGTCAGAAGAACTTAGAGAAAAAATTATAAAAGAAGCTAGCTTAGATTCTGATTGTATTATTTATGATGAAAGTTTAGATAATATTGAATATTATGGCATTCCTAAGGAAGCGGTTAATTGGAGTACTAGAGATTTTAGAGATGATGAGCTTGAATTAACTCTTAAGGAACTAATTGGAGAATTTCCACATTATATGACTTTTTATAAAAGTGGTGACCATCCTACAGTTTCATTTTATAATGATGTTCTTAAGACAGTTGATATAGATGATCAATATCATGAAGTTACTATCAACAAGCAAGGAAAGAATGCTATTCTCGGTGTAGATTCTTCTATGCATTCTTCAACACCTATTTATATTGTTGGTTTAACAAGAGAAGAATATGAAAAATTAATAGCTCTTCCTAATGATGATATTGAATCAGATGTTCTAGCAAGATTTTAATAGGAGTATATATGTCACTATTAGAAATGATAACTTATTGTAATCCTGCTGTAATATTAAATCTTAAGGTAAATAATAAGATAGTATTCTCAGGACTTAAAAAACATATTAACAATAAGTATTTGAACATGACAGTAGTAGAATATGAAGTAATAGATGATATATTGATTTTTCATTTAATATAAAAGGAGAATAATATGTTACAAATAAGGTGTTCTTGCTTTGAAACAAATAGTTCTAGTTCTAACGTCATAATCTTATTAACAGCACATGAATTTAATTTATGGAAAGGTGGAGAAGGTTTTGTAGATGCTGATACAAATACTTTTTACACCACAGAAGAAGTTCTTGATAAGATGAAAGACGATGAAGATTATAAAGATAACATTGACGATAAAGAACAGGTAGAAGAGTTTGCACAAATGACTCTAAATGCTTTTTCTTATAAATGGGTAAGTTCAGATGAAGATATAGGATTTAAGTCTGTGGCTAGAGATGATATGGTTGCTGCTACTTATTTAGATTGTAGTTATTAAAGGAGAACAAGCATGATTCAGGAAAATTTAAGACTTGAATTTAATAATTATATAAATGATATGGCTAGTTCTTATATTGGAAGTACTGGTAAACAAATAGATGATGTTATTTATGAACCAGATTTTTTAGATCAAGTACAACAGGATCTTGAGGATAAAGGTTTTACTGCTGAGGAAGCATCTGGTATTGCAATGAATTCTTTCTTAAATGAGGATGTTGAATATAGAATGTTGGCATATCTTTATGCTCTATATAATGGCTATGAAAATATTGATGAACTAAAAGAAATCATAGCAGTTGATTCTTTAAGTGTATTTACTGATTTTACTGAAGAGGAAATTGAAAAGATTTTTAAAGCAAAAGAAAGAGTTGATTATTAAGGAGTATTTATGATTCAAATTAGAACCGCAATGTTTGAGACAAATAGTTCAAGCTGTCATGCTCTTATTCTTCTTACTGAGAAAGAATATGGTGCATGGAAAAGAGGAGAAGTTTTTGTACAAGCACCAGATAAAGTTCTTACTCCTGAGCAAATCTTAGAAAAGATGCATGAAGATCTTAATTATAATGGTGATTACTCTGAAGAAGAAATTATGGATTATTTAGGTTTGCTAGATGCAGAAAGTTATGATATGTGGCAAGATGATGCTAATGATATAACTCTATGCTGGAAAAATGGAGTAATTGCAATTATGTA
>Ga0256405_10004349_pt1 | contig 26745 bp, 16 predicted proteins | sample RumenRJG_02DNA_FD_189096 | JGI IMG/M metagenome (GOLD analysis project Ga0256405, IMG submission 189096) | Bovine rumen microbial communities from Lethbridge, Alberta, Canada - RJG_02 | ecosystem: Host-associated > Mammals > Digestive system > Stomach > Rumen | place: Canada: Alberta... | reverse complement strand
AATACGGCGGATACGGACGGAGGCGAGTGATACGTGATTATACCAAATGGTTATACGCCAATGGCGACAAAAGCGGTTGTTCAGGCGCAGCTGAGTGCAGCGGGAATGGGCCTGTCCACCGTCGGAACCGGGCATCTGCTCATTGGTCTGGCCAAAGCGGATCCGGATGTTGCCAAGGGCATTCTGGGCGAACTGGATATCCCGAAGCTCGAATCCGCCGTCCTCAGCTGCTATGGCCGAGGGGATGTGGGGTATGCGAGAATTACAGCCATTTCCGGACATCTCCAGCGGGTTTTCCTGAGAGCCTCGGCCTATATCAGTTCTGACCGGCGGAAAGCGACCGGAACGGTACAGCTCTGGCTGGAACTGCTGTATGAGGAAGGATGCCATGCCCATGAAATCCTTCACAGTCTGGGAAAAGAAGTCGAATCCATGAAGGCGACCCTGAGCGGGCTCTTTGGCACCATTGAACGGCCGAAAGAAGCCGAGCAGATTGCGGCCTCGGAAAATGCGCCTGCGCCGGAAGAAGTGGAGGCCGTGCGAAAGAAAAACACGGCAGGGGATTCATCACCCTCCAACGCCCTCAGCCAGTACGCACGCAATCTGACACAGGAAGCCAGAGAAATGCGCCTTGAACCCATGATCGGCCGCGAAAAGGAAATCGATGCCATTATTCAGGTGCTGGGAAAGAAGACCAAGAACAATCCGCTCCTGATCGGTGAACCCGGCGTCGGGAAAACGGCGGTGGTGGAAGGACTGGCACAGAAGATCATCATGAACCAGGTGCCGCCTGCCATGAAAGATCTGAAAATCTATGCACTGGATATGGCCCGGCTGGTGGCCGGAACCAAATTCAGGGGTGATTTTGAGGACCGCATGACGCGCCTGGTGGATGCCCTGCAGAAAGATCCCAATGCCATCCTGTTCATTGATGAGATTCACATGGTGGTGGGCGGCGGCCGGGCAGATGGTTCCATGGATGCCGGAAACATGCTGAAGCCGGCGCTGGCCCGGGGAAACGTGCGGGTCATCGGATCGACGACACGGGCGGAGTACCGCAAGTATTTTGAAAAAGATATGGCATTGGCCAGAAGGTTTCAGCGGATTGACATCGATGAACCCTCCCGGGCACAGGCACTGGCTATCCTTGAGGGAATCCGGGACCGGTACGAAGAGTTCCACCATGTGACCATTACCGATGAGGCCTTGACCGCAGCGGTTGACTACTCGGCCCGCTATATCACGGACCGGAAACTCCCGGATAAAGCCATTGACCTCCTGGATGAAACGGCCAGCCGGTGCAAACTGGGCATCGGACAGATGGGGGAAAGCGTCGAAAATACGGCCAAACTGCTGGCAGCCATTCAGCAGGGAAATGAGGAACTGCGCAACGAACTCATCCGCAAGCGTGCCCAGGAAAAGGGCGGACCCATTATCCGGGATACGGATGTGGCCCAGGTGGTCTCCACCTGGACCGGGATTCCTGCCGAACAGATCCTGTTCAGGGGAAACGAGAACCTGCTGACCCTTGAGGATCGGATGAACCGTCATGTCATCGGACAGAAGGAGGCCATTCATCAGGTATGCGCCTCCCTCAGGCGGAGCGCGTCCGGTCTTGGGGATCCTGACCGGCCTGCCGGGGTATTTCTGCTGCTGGGCAGTTCCGGTGTCGGAAAAACGGAACTGTGCCGTGCCCTGGCCGAGCACTATTTCGGAAGCCGGGATGCGCTGATCCGGCTGGATATGTCGGAGTATTCAGAGGAGATCTCCATTACCTCGCTCATCGGTTCACCTCCCGGCTATGTGGGATACGGAGACGGTGCCAAGCTGACCGATTCCGTGCTGAACCGCCCGTATTCCGTCGTGCTGTTCGATGAAATTGAAAAAGCACATCCAAAGGTATATAATTTGCTTCTGCAGCTCCTTGACAACGGCGAACTGACGGACAGTGTGGGCCACAAGGTCAACTTCCGGAATACCATCGTGATGATGACCAGCAATGCCGGAGTCACCTTTGACATGGACCGCCAGATGGGCTTTGGCGAAGCGAGCCGCGGAGATCTGAAGCGGCAGCTCATGAACCGGGTGAAAAACGTGTTCCGTCCGGAATTCCTGGGCAGGATAGATGACATCATCGTCATGAATCAGCTGACCGAGGAGGACGGCGCCCGTATTGCCGGAAACATGCTGGAGCAGCTCAGTCAGCGTCTGGCCGCCCGCGGATACCGCCTCGATTATGCGGATGATGTCCTCAAGATTCTTGCCCGTCACGGGATGAGCAAAGACAGCGGGGCACGCAATATCCGCCGGCAGATTCAGGAGGAGATCAGTGATCCGCTGAGTCTGCGGCTCCTGCAGGAACCCGACCTGAGGCACATTGTGCTTTTGGCCGAGAATGAGCAGATTCGCATTGAGCTCCTTCCGCTGACGGAGATGCTGACCCCGGGAACGGAGGAACTGAGCACGAACGAGCAGCTGCATCAGAATGAAATGGCACTACATTCGGAGGGATTTTCAGAATGAATTTGGATCAGCTGATTGGAACGCTCCGGGCAGATCCGGAGTTTATGGGGAATGTGGCCCACTGGGAGACCATTCCCCCGAAACAGGCGGAATATGCGCCGTTTCCGGACGGAACGGACCCCAGGCTGATTGAGGTGCTTCGAAACCGGGGAATTTACCAGTTGTACAGCCATCAGCGGCAGGCCATTGACCTGGCCAGCGAAGGGAAGGATATCTGTGTGGTTACCCCGACGGCCTCGGGCAAGACCATGTGTTATAACCTGCCGGTCCTCGGGGAAATCATGAAGAATCCGGATGCGAGAGCCCTGTATCTTTTCCCGACAAAAGCCCTTTCGGCGGATCAGGTTGCCGAGCTGTATGAACTGATTGAGGCCATGCATGTCGATGTCAAGACGTATACCTATGACGGGGATACGCCTGCCGCTGCCCGGCGCGCCGTGCGTCAGGCGGGGCACATCGTGGTGACCAATCCGGACATGCTGCACTCCGGGATCCTGCCGCACCATACCAAATGGGTCAAACTCTTTGAAAACCTCAAGTATATCGTTATCGACGAAATTCATGTGTACCGCGGGGTATTCGGCTCCAACCTTGGAAATGTGATCCGGCGTCTTCTGCGCCTCTGCGAATTCTACGGCTCTCATCCCCAGTTCATCTGCTGCTCCGCCACCATTGCCAATCCGGACAAGCTCTCCGAGAGTCTCATCGGACGGCCGGTGGCGCTGGTGGACAAGAGCGGTGCCGCCTCCGGCGAGCGCCATGTGATTTTCTACAATCCGCCGGTCATCAACGAACAGCTGAGTATCCGGCGTTCGGCGCTGCAGGAGACAATTGCCCTGGCCTCACGCATGGTGGACAACAACATTTCCACCATCGTCTTTGCCAAATCCAGAGTCAGTGTCGAGGTGATTACCCGGCATCTCAAGGAACGGGTCAGGGAGCCCCTGGGCAATTCCGGAAAAGTCCGCGGTTACCGCGGCGGATACCTGCCCTCGCTGCGGCGCGAAATTGAACGCGGCCTTCGCAACGGCAGTGTCCGGGCCGTTGTCTCCACCAATGCCCTGGAACTGGGCATTGATATCGGACAGCTGGATGTGTGTATCATGTGCGGATATCCAGGAACCATTGCCAGTACCTGGCAGGAAGCGGGACGGGCAGGCCGGCGGAAAAATACCGCGCTGACCATTCTCGTGGCCACCTCTGCCGGTCTGGACCAGTACATTGTCAGCAATCCGTCCTATTTCTTCGGTCATTCGCCGGAAAATGCCCTGGTCCATCCGGACAATCTGTATGTCCTCATGAACCATCTGAAGTGCGCGGCCTATGAGCTGCCCTTCAAGGAAGGGGATTCGTTCAGTCAGGGCGTTTCAACGGCGGAACTGCTTGACTATCTGGCGGAGGAGCATGTGCTGCAGAAGACGGGGGACAGGTATTACTGGACGGCGGAGGAATTTCCGGCAGCCGATCTTTCCCTGCGTTCTGTCACCAGTGAGAATTTCCTGATCATTGACATCTCCAACTCAAGCGACGTCAGCACCATTGCCAACCCGAAAGTGATCGGGGAGATGGATCGTTTCACCGCGCCCATGCTCCTGCACGAGCATGCCATTTACCTCCATGAGGGACAGCAGTATCAGGTGGAGAAACTGGATTTTCCCGAAAAGAAAGCCTATGTCCGGGCTGTCGATGTGGACTATTATACGGATGCGGACCTCAATACCAGCATCAAGGTCATCGACGTGCTCAAAGATCAGGAATTTGCCTCCTATGAGATGGCCTATGGGGAAATCGTCGTCACCTGGCTGGTCACCATGTTCAAGAAATTCAAGCTGGATACCCAGGAAAGTCTGGGATTCGGCGAGGTCAATCTGCCGGAACTGGAGATGCCGACGGAGGCCTGCTGGTGGGCTCTTTTACCCTCCATGACCTCCGGCTATTCCATGGATGACCTGCAGGGCGGCATGCTGGGACTGGCCAATGCGCTGCGGGAGATTCTGCCGCTTTATCTGATGTGCTCCCCGCATGACCTCTGCGTGCAGTATCATGTCCGGGATCCATTTACAAGAAAACCCACACTGATTGTCTTTGACAATTACGCGGGCGGCATTGGTCTCAGCGAAAAAGTATACGGAATGAAAAACCTGGTATTTGAGGATGTGGCCTCCCTGATTTCAAAATGTCCCTGCGAATGCGGCTGTCCGTCCTGTGTTGGGCCGGTTAGTGAGGTGGGGCCGAACGGAAAACAGGTGGCCTTTGAACTGGCGGAGAGACTGAAACAGCTATGATCAGCTTGCGGGAAAAACTGAAAATGGTGAAAGCCGGTTCCTCGGAAACGAAGAAACCGGCTGAACCTCAAAAAGCGCCTTTATTTATGGAGGAAAACCGGGTTCCTGCCGCTGTCCTGACCGGCGTGGACCGGATCACCCTGGAGGAAATCCGGGCCTGTGAACCGACTTTCACCGGGACACAGTGGAATCTGTCCGATCTTCTGTTTCTGGATACGGAAACAACCGGCCTCTCCGGCGGCGCCGGAACCCTGGCCTTTGAAATCGGCGTCGGCTATTTTGAGCAGGACAGCTTCATGATCCGGCAGTACGTGATCCGGGATTATCCCCAGGAGCGGGAAATGCTGGAGGCAATCATTGCCCTGGCGAAAGAGCACAGCACGATGGTCACCTTTAACGGCAAGACATTTGACCTGCCGCTGATTGAATCCAGATGCATCATGAACGGACTCCGGTTCTCTTTTGCCGGATGTCCCCAGCTGGATCTGCTGCACATCTGCCGGCGGGTATTCAAGCTCCGTCTGGGCCGCTGTAATCTGGCCACGCTGGAAACCGCGGTCCTTGGGACGGAGCGGGAGGATGATCTCCCGGGTGCCCAGGTGCCGCAGCGCTTTTTTGATTACCTGAAAACCGGTGAATTCGGTCTGATCCGGGATGTGCTGCGGCATAACTATGACGATGTCCTCAGCATGCCCAAACTCCTTTCCCGTGTGGCTGAGGCGTTCCGCGCGCCGGAGTCGCTCAGTTACCCGGAGGATATTTACGGCGTCGGCCGAACCCTGATGCGGGGCGGGCATGTACGGCAGGCCAGGGAATGCTACCGGATTCTGGGACACACGAAAATGGCCGGTCACGCCCGGCTCCGGCTGGCGGAGAGCTATAAAAAGGACCGGGACTGGGAACAGACGGTTTCCGTCTGCGAACGGATGATTGCAGAAGGGGAAAACGGCACCTGGCCGTATATCGAACTGGCCAAATACTATGAGCATATACAGAGGGATTTGGACCGCGCAGAACAGATGAGCCTTCGGGCGCTGAGTGTTCTGCTGAACCGGATGCCGCTTCAAAACGGCAGCAAAGAACGGGATCAGGCCGAGATCAACGGTCTGTACCGACGGATTGAACGAATCAGACGAAAAAAGGAAAGGCGGGATTCCAATGGGACTGTTTGATCAGCTGGCAGCAACCAGAATTGTCAACAAGGCCATCAGCGAGCAGAAAAAAGGTAATTACGCACAGGCAGAGGAACTCTACCGTGAGGCATACCAAAAAGGCATGACCTCTGTCGCGCATCTCAGCAGCTTCACCGGGCTTCTGGTCAGAGGCGGGAAATTTGATGAGGCGCTTGAGGTGATCAAGCGGACAGAGAAAATGGGCGGACTGACCGAGCGGGACAAACTGAACATGCACATTCAGTATGCCGTGATTCTCTGGCGGAAAGGGCATCTGGATCATGCCATTGAAATTCTTGAAGCGGATGCAAAGAAGGTCAAGAACGGAACGCTCTATGCGGTCATCGGGTATCTCCTGATTGAGAAGGGGGATGCGGAAAAGGCGCTCAAATTCAATCAGGAAGCGCTTGAGTACGATGATGAAGATCCGATCTTCCTTGAAAATCTTGCACAGGTCTATTACCGTCTGCTGGGCGATAAGGAAAATGCCCGGAAGTATTTTGAGAAGGTTCTCAAATTCAAACCGGAGGCCATTGATACCAACTATTTCCTTTCCCTGTATGATGCAGAGGAATGGAACAAGGAAAAGGCACGGGAGCGGCTTCACATTGCTGCCAAAGGCCGCTTCTCTCAGCTGAATTATGCCACGCCGAAAATGATTGAGGACGCGCTGGAGGCACTGGATAAGGCATAAGCATCTGAATTCCCTGACGATGGGCAAAGCATCTTGGCCTCCTGAACTATTATTCTCGAACTCACCGACGTATTGAAAAGGATGTCAGTATATGAAAAGAATTCTGTTTATGGGTATCCTGATTCTCTGTCTGCTTCTGGGAACAATGGGAAATGCAGAAAAAGGACAGCTGCTTACATTCAAAGCACATATTCTTGGCGAAAACGAGGATGTTCCTTCAGAAACAATCTATGCAATCCATGAGATTAACTGGCTGGTTGTCTGTAATCCGGCTTTTCTTAAAGACAATCTGAATGCCTTTGAAGAACTGGATACATGGGTATTCGCGGAGGATGCTCTGATTATTGTTGTCCCAAGCATGGATAACGACAATGAAGTGGAACTGGACACGACAATAGATGACTTGTCCGTGCCACTGTCAGTCCTGGTCCTGTCAAAAGAGGCGAAAATCAATGCAGATGGACCGGTGACCTGTTTCGTGGACAAAAACGGACGACTGCTGATGAACGAGGCTGCCGGCGATCCGTTTGCAGAGGAAATGATCCGTTGTTATCAGGACCTGAAAGAGACAATGGAGGAAAGTGACACTGCAGCATCCTCAAAAGAAAACAAGCCGGAGTCTCCGACAGAAACAGCGCCGGAGATGAATGATCCGGAGTCCGTTCCTGAGACGAAAAACAATGCACAATCTATCACCGGAAGAACCGTTCATGATGCCCCTTTTGACAGTGCTTCCGCATTTGCATCCGGTTATGTGAATGCATTTGCCGTATGTGATGCAGGAACCTTTGAAAACACACTTGAACAACTGGTTGAGATTGATAACTTTTGTGCACAACAGTTGCGCGGTTCAAATTTCTTTATTTTCGTAAAGAACGGTGATCCCTCTGTTTTGAGAGATTCCGCCATGTCCTTTATCAGAGATGCCGCCATTGTTCTTGTGGATGACGGACCGGCAATCTCCACCCTTGTTGCTCCGGCACTGTATATCGCCGACTGGGATGGCACGGTGCTGACAGAACCGATGAATATTGAGGAAATAGAGGCTTTCTGCTATAAGTACAGTGACCTTTTAGCGCAGAAATCCGCTGATGCTCTGAACGGTCTGAAGGGACGGAAATTTATGCCACTTCAAGTGACCGACATGAACGGAGAAAAGAAAAGCACGGATGAGATTTTCTCACAGAACAAATTGACCGTCGTGAATATCTGGGAAACAACCTGCAATCCCTGCCTCGCAGAAATGAAGGACCTCAGCAAACTGAATGCCTCTCTCCTTGAACGGGGCGCAAGAGTCGTCGGTTTCCTTGCTGATCAGGCAACAGATGAGGATAAAAGCGTTGATGAACTGATCGGAGAGAGTCAGAAACTGATGAGCGAGGAAAATGCCGATTACGATAACTATGTAACCGGGGCAGATATCATGAAACAGGTGCCATTTTCCGGAACGCCGCTGACGCTGTTTATCGACCAGGAAGGGCGGATTGTTGCAGCTCCGGTTTTTGGCGCGTATATGGATCAGGTTGAAAAAACGGTTGATTCCCTTCTGTGAGCAAAATGAACGGCAGACCTGAAAAGGGAGGTTTTCCTGTGATGAAAAGACTATTGCTGCTTTTGTGCATCCTCTGCCTTTGCTGGAGCTGTGGTCTGTGTGAAAAAAGCGCAACACTGCTTTTGTATATGTCCGGCAATGACCTTGAAAGCGCTGCCTGTGCTGAAATACAGGAGCTAATGGAGGGCGAGTACGCAGATGAGTTTAACATCTGTGTCTGGGCAGGCGGCAGTAATAACTGGAGCGGTGAATTCGGGTTTGAAAACGGTCAGCTCAATCAGGTAGTCGTCGGAAATGGAGAATTTCTTGAGCAGAATACAGCCGGGAAGGTCTCCGTTGGAAAACCGGAAACGCTGAGCGATTTTATCGTCTCCTCCATCAGGGAATATCCGGCAGACCGTTATTTCCTGATGCTCTATGATCATGGTTCCGGCCCGGCTGGCGGAATGCTGTTCGACAGTGTTTTCCGGTATGAGCACATCGGCATGAGCGGTCTGCATAAGGCACTGGTTCAGGCTCAGCAGCAGCTGGGCGATCTGTCATTTGACATCATTTCCGTACATGCCTGTCTCATGGGGACCGTGGAACTGCTGGCTGCCTGCCAGGATTTTGCCGATTATATCGTCTGCTCCGAGGAACTTGTTCTTGCAAATTCTCTCAAGAACACTTTCCTTCTTTCGTCACTTCAGGAGAATCCGGATATCCCGTCATCCGTCCTTGCCACGGCATGGCTGGATGCGTACAGCGAGGAAGCTGGACATGAATATCAGCTCTCTGCTTTTGATATGCATCAGACACAACCGTTGATTGAGAGCATAAATACACTCCTCGAGCGTATGGCACAACGGATGGATGAATCGACCCTCCTTGAACTCATGCGTTCACGCGCAGGCATGCGGGATCTTTCCGATGAATCTCAGGAAAATGCAGCGAATGAGGATATCCTCTGGGATACGGTGGACCTCTATCCTTTCCTTGCCGCTTTCGCTCCATATGAGCCGGAACTGACAGACCGTATTCCGGATCTCCTGTCCAATGCACTCATAGGAAATGTTCCCGGAAGAGATAAGAATGTGAGCGGCATTGGTATTCTGTTTCCCAGAGTACTGCTTAATGTCGATTTTGAAAACACGTTCACGCAGTATTTTTCAGGTCAGCTTCCCGGAGCTGAACACTTTATTCACCGTTACTGTGCACTGATCGAAGGGCGGGGAAGCGACGAAACACCTTCGGCGCGTCCTGAGCCAGGGCAGAGAACATCTGGTTCAGGCACGTCCTCCCTGATCACTTCCGGGGAACAATCTGATCAGGAGGAAACACCTTCGGCGCGTCCTGAGCCAGGGCAGAGAACATCTGGTTTAGGCACGTCCTCCCTGATCACTTCCGGGGAACAATCTGATCAGGCGAAAAACGAAGAGGGAACAGAGGGGGAAAGTCTCTTTGATCTGAAGACGGAAAACAAGCAGGATGAACCGGCTTCAAATAAGCAGCCAACGTCTAAACAGAGCACTGGCACGAGTTCGGAGTCATCCTCCCTGATCACTTCCGGGAAACAATCTGATCAGATGAAAACCGAAGAGGGGACAGACGGGGAAAGTCTCTTTGATCTGAAGACGGAAAACAAGCAGAATGAACCGGCTTCAGATAAGCAGCCAGCGTCTGAACAGGGCCCCGGCACGAGTTCGGAATCATCCTCCCTGATCACATCCGATACCAATGCCGCAGCTGAACCTACCTCAAAGAGCCAGGTGAGCACAGACAATACCAGCTCTGATGAGCTCTTCGACCTGAAAACTGATTCTCCAAAACCAGATGCACATCCCTCATCAGAGGAAAAGACCTACCGGCTGCAGCTGGACAAAGAGGAGATGGAGAGTCTGGTATCGGCAACAGGAATTCTCACAATCTGCTCTGAACGAAATGGGAAGAAAATCTATACGGATCTCGGGACAGATCTTGACACCATCATCGACTGGGAAAGCGGAACCGTCTCCATGGACTTTGACGGCCATTGGATGCAGATCGGCGGAAACATCGCCGTGATTAATGATATGCGGGTGATTGAGGATTCTCTGTATATCACGGTTCCGGCAACCGTCAACGGTGAGTCGGTGCTGCTTGAGTACCTGTTCAAGGGAGATTTCAGCCAGGGACAGCTTCATCGGATCATGGATTCCGGAAATGACCTCGGTCACAGAGCGCTCACGGTGCTCAATCAGAGCACGATTGAGAACGTTTCTCTGAGATACTGGTCCTTTACCTATGACAATGAACCGGACAATTTTGAGTGGTCCGGCGAACCGATTCCGCTGGATGAGTGCCTTACGGCTGAATCCGGTCCGCTAAAGGATGCGTACTTTATCACGTTCGCACTGGAAGATGTCAGCGGGAACACCACCTATTACGATGCCGTTCCGCTAAAGTAAAAGACCCCTGTCAAAGGCCGGTGTGATTCGGCAGGTCATAAAGATAATACAGACAGCGCCGGCTGACAGAACCTGTGGGATTTCCACCCGTTCTGTCAGCCGGCGCTGTTTTATCAAAGTCCGTTCATGGATCAGAAAAGAGCCGGCCAAGGCCGGCTCCGAATGTATCAGGATACGGAAACCTCAGGTTCCGCGGTCACCACGAGGTTCTCACCGTTGTAGTCAACGTTCAGGATGCTGCGGGGCTCAATGTCCTCGGCAATCAGCTTCTTGGCGATCAGGGTTTCAACCGTACGCTGCATGAACCGCTTGAGCGGACGCGCACCGTAAACCGGATCGTAGCCCTGGTCCACAATGAATGTGCGGGCAGCGGGTGAGAGACTCATGGTCAGCTGCTTGTCGGCGAGACGGCGGTTGAGGTCAGCCACCTGCAGATCGACGATGCGGTCAATCTCGCTGCGTGTCAGCGGCTTGTAGAACACGATTTCATCGAGACGGTTCAGGAATTCCGGACGGAACTGGCTCTTGAGCATGTTTTCCACCTGCTCACGGGCACCCGGCCGAATATTGCCGTTTTCATCGATTCCCTCGAGAATGGCGGAGGAACCGAGGTTGGAGGTCAGAATGATGATGGTGTTCTTGAAATCAACGGTCCGTCCCTGAGAATCGGTGATCCGTCCGTCGTCCAGCACCTGAAGCAGGATGTTGAAGACATCCGGATGGGCCTTTTCGACCTCATCGAACAGGACGACCGAGTACGGACGGCGCCGGACAGCCTCGGTCAGCTGACCGCCCTCATCGTAGCCAACGTATCCCGGAGGTGCACCGATCAGACGGGAGACGGAGAACTTCTCCATGTACTCCGTCATATCGATACGGATCATGTTCTTCTCATCATCAAACAGAGCCTGCGCCAGAGCTTTGGCCAGTTCGGTTTTACCGACACCCGTGGGTCCGAGGAACATGAACGAACCAATCGGGCGGTTCGGGTTCTGAATGCCGGCACGGCTTCTCAGAATGGCCTCAGAGACTTTGGTAACGGCTTCATCCTGGCCGATGACCCGCTCATGCAGGGTATCCTCCAGATGCAGCAGCTTCTCGCGTTCGCCCTCCATCAGCTTGGATACCGGAATGCCGGTCCACCGGGCGATAATCCGGGCAATCTCCTCCTCGGTCACCTTGTCACGGACCAGGGAAGAGGAATCCTTTGCCTCCTCCGCGAACTTCTCCTGCTCGGCGAGTTCCGCCTGCAGCTGCGGCAGCTTTCCGTATTTGAGCTCAGCTGCCTTATTGAGGTCATAGTTGCGCTCGGCTGCGGCAATCTCGCCGCCGACCTGCTCAATCTCCTCACGGAGTTTCTGGACCTTGCCGATGGCGTTCTTCTCGTTTTCCCACCGGGCACGCATGGAGTTGAACTGCTCCCGCATGTCGGCCAGCTCGCGCTCGATGACCGCCAGCCGCTCTTTGGACAGGGCATCCTCTTCCTTCTTCAGGGCCGCTTCCTCAATCTCATGCTGCATGATCCTGCGGCGGATGTCATCCAGCTCCTGGGGCATGGAATCCATCTCGGTACGGATGGTGGCACAGGCCTCATCCACCAGGTCGATAGCTTTATCCGGCAGGAAACGGTCGGAAATGTACCGGTTGGAGAGGACGGCCGCGCTGATCAGCGCCTGATCCTGAATCTTGACGCCGTGATATACCTCATAACGCTCTTTCAGACCCCTCAGAATGGTAATGGTATCCTCAACCGTCGGTTCTGCCACCATGACCGGCTGGAAACGGCGCTCCAGTGCAGCATCCTTTTCGATGTACTTCCTGTACTCATTCAGGGTTGTCGCACCGATGCAGTGCAGCTCGCCGCGGGCCAGCATCGGCTTGAGCAGGTTGCCTGCGTCCATGCTGCCCTCGGTCTTTCCGGCACCGACGATGGTATGCAGCTCATCAATGAACAGGATAATCCGGCCTTCACTGGCCTTGATGTCGTTGAGGACTGCCTTGAGCCGCTCCTCAAACTCACCGCGGAACTTGGCACCGGCAATCAGCGCGCCCATGTCAAGAGAGAAGATCGTCTTGTTCTTCAGGCTGTCCGGCACATCACCGGCCACGATCCGCTGCGCCAGTCCTTCGGCAATGGCCGTCTTGCCGACGCCCGGCTCACCGATCAGCACCGGATTGTTCTTGGTCTTCCTTGACAGAATCCGGATGGCATTCCGGATTTCACTGTCACGGCCGATGACCGGATCCAGCTTGTTCTTCCGGGCCATTTCCACCAGGTCCTGACCGTATTTCTTGAGCGCATCATAGGTGGATTCCGGATCCTCACTGGTTACCCGGGCCGCACCGCGGACGCTCTGAAGGGCCTCAAGGAAGCGCTTCTTTTCAATATTGAAGGTTCTGAACACGCCGGCAAGGGCGTTGTCCGCCGTGTCAAGCAGTCCCATAAACAGATGCTCGACGGAAAGATATTCATCCCGCATCTGGCGCATGGACTGCTCGGCGGCGTTAATGGCCTTGGAAAGGGCAGGGGAAAGAGAGGACTGCTGATTGCTGCCCGCAATCTTCGGCAGACGCATGATCGCGGCGCTGACCGCGTCATGGACCGCATTCGGGTCGATATTCATCTTTGAGAGAAGCTGCGGAATGAGTCCGGCTTCCTGCTCAAGCAGTGCCTGGCACAGATGAATCTGTTCAATCTGCGGATTGCCGTAACTGTTGGCAATCTGCTGGGCATTCTGCAGTGCTTCAAGACTTTTCTGGGTGAAACGATTGTTATCCATACGTATCATCCTCCTTTATATGGAACAGCCAGCCAGCGCCCGGACAGGCCGGGTCACTGTTGTGTTTTCTTCGTTTGACGCGGTCATTATATCATGGTCAAAGAAAGTCAGTAAATAGTAAAATCAGCAGAATTATTGGAATATTTTTAGATATTCTGTACAAAAAAAAGCAGGCAAGGCCTGCTTTACGGAATCCGGGTAAGAAGGGAAACGGGAACCTGGTACTTGAGATAGGTCCTGGAATGGTCGTTGTTCAGGTAGTAATTTCCCCGGGGACTGGGGACCATGACCCGGGCCGATTTCCCGAGATAGGAAACGATCCCGCTCATCGTCTGTCCCTCATAGGGGAAGGACACGTGACTGCCCACCGAAATACCGGTTTTCTGAGTGGTTTCCGCGGCAATGGTGGGGAGTTCATGGGTATGTTTGGTATGGCCGAAGACGCCGCGGGCGAAATACATAAAGCGGCTCGAATGGCCGGTTGCACCATAATAGGCGAACTCGACGGCATGACACAGTTCATGCTCAAAGACAACCAGGAACGCCTCCTGAGGCGTCGGAACGGTCAGACCGTTCAACTCAAACGGGCCCTCTTTCAGCCGGAACAGAAAATCGGAGGACATCCGGATCTCCGCATCCGGATAGGCGGTCAGCGTTTTCGGATGGATGAACTTTCCGGCAGCACTCAGAAGCCTTGAACTGGCGGTCACCTTGATGCTGTGATAGCGCTGGCCGAGGATCCCCCCAAGGAAAACGGCATCGTAGTACTGCAGCATCAGCTGAAGGGTGGAATACTTGACAGCCCGGACCGGAATCGCGCCAAACCTGGGATCGGCCTTGATAAGGGCCTCCAGGATCTGACTGCGCTTATGCTGAATGACTGCCGGGGAGTTACTGGTGGAAAAGGGAAACGGTGACGACATGTTTTACCTCAGATGGATTAAAGTGTAAATTCAACGCGTACGGCTCTGCCGAGGAAGTGAATATCCGAGACGCTCAGCTGTTCTGCCCGCATTTCGCGGTCACCGCTCTGCAGCAGAATCCGGGTCTTGTCAAAAATCTGGACCTTGCGCAGCACCCGGTGTGCACCGTACTCAACCAGCATGATCGTCCCGTCCAGCGGCAGCTGCTGGGGGAGAATGAGAACAAGGTCATCCCGCTCAATGCGGAACGCGCGCATGGAATCATCCGGCATCTTATAATAAACAACACGGTCCGGATTGGCACCCTCGATTTTGCCGTCCTGGATCGGCAGAAGCCGTCGGTCTACCTGAATCCAGCCCGCGTTCATTACCGGAACCGGCTTAAGAACACTGGACAGGGCATCCAGCCAGATCCCGCTCTGTTCTTCCTTTGAAACCGGTTTGGTCTCCCTGACCGGCTTTTCTTCCTTTGGCTGGCGGATGACCTCATTTTTCTGTGGGGAGATGGTTCCAAGGTCCACCGTCGCAGCGATTTCATCCAGAGAGAACTCGTTTTCATGCTGTGCGCCGGTGCCCAGCGTCTTGAGAATCCGACGCGCCTGATCATCCTGAATGATGCGGCGGCCTTCTTCCACATCCTTGAGATACCCTTCGGATACACCGCATTTTCTTGCAACCTGTTTCCGGGTCAGTTTCTGCCGTGTCCGTTCGAGCAGAATCAGATCTCCTAATCGGCTCATAGATTCCTCCCGGGCTATGCCCACTGTTTTGTAAAACTGCCAGAAATTGAGGCAGTAAAGCACTTGTGTCTGTTTTCTGTGCCGGAGGCGCAGACAAAAAGCATTATAGTGTTTTTCGCAGGGTTGTCAAGGAAAAGTTCCCTGACCGGCCTCAGGAAGCCAGGAGAACGCCAGGGTGATTGATGAATTCGATCAATGGCAGCACAGGTCAGTGCCCAAAAAGGCATTTATCATTGAAAACTTTACACATCTGTGTTAAACTTGCCCCTGACATTTGGGAAACTGCTAACAGCAGTGCAGCGGTTCCGTTTTGGCATTGACCCGGAACCGGAGGAAAGGACAGGACAAAGATGCGGGCAGTCTATGAGCAGGCCGGACTTGACCGGATAGATGAGGAACTTCATACCGGTCACGCGGAAATTACGGTGCGGCTGGATTCCGGTGATCTGGTTTATGTACAGGCACACGACAACGGAATCGGCCGGTATTTCGCCCTCTCACGGGTCAGCTATTTTGACGCAGACCAGACAGAGGAAGAGGATGATATTCTGGAGGAATATACCACCGGTCAGGAGGAGAGTGCCGCCGCGGGAGATCAGGATTTCATCGATTTTCTCGGTGACTGGAATGAAAAGATGGAAAAAATGGATGAGGCGCCGTACATTCATTCCATGTTTTCCTCGTATTTTGAAATGGGCGAGAGAATGCTCGACCTGATGCTGGCGGAGATGGAGGAAGATCAGCCACTTGGCTGATCATTTTCATCCCGGCAATGCCGGAATCAGAAGGAATCATGGCGGTCTGTTCGGGGGGAGCGGACCGGTGCCGGAATGGCCGAATACAGAATGGTACCGGCAGGTACCTTTTTTCCGTAAACGGCACAGAACCGGAAAAAGAAAGGGGATTGGGAAATGGCGAAAGCTTACTCGGCAGAGTCACTGAAAGTTCTGGAGGGCCTTGATGCAGTCCGGATGCGGCCCGGCATGTACATCGGGTCCACCGGACGTACAGGTCTGCACCATCTCCTGTGGGAGCTGGTTGATAATGCCATCGATGAGGTGGCAAACGGGTATGCCAAAACAGTCAAGGTCTGCCTGCTGGCAGATGGAAGCGCATCGGTGGAGGATGACGGGCGCGGCGTCCCGGTGGATATTCACCCGCAGCTGGGAATTACCGGCGTAGAGGTGATCTATACCAAGCTGCACGCCGGCGGAAAATTTGATCATCAGAACTACCAGTACTCCGGCGGCCTGCACGGTGTCGGTGCTTCGGTCGTCAATGCACTGTCCAAATGGATGGTGGTGGAGAGCTGCACCGGCGGCGGACATTACCGCATGCGCTTTGAGAGCAGTTTTGATCCCAAGGAAAACAAGATCGTCTCCGGCCGTCCGGTGACCCCGCTGGAGCGGATCAGCGCCACCCGCCAGCACGGCACCAAGGTGACGTTCATGCCGGATGACACGGTATTTGAGGAAACCCGCTTCAACGGGGATACGGTCCGGCGGCATCTGCGTGAACTGGCGTATCTGAACCGTGGCCTGTCCATTTCGCTGATGGATGAACGGGAAAAGGATCCGGCCAAGCACCTGGTGACCTATGAGTACGAGGGCGGCCTGTCAGATTACATCAAGTACATTAATAATGATAAAACGCCGCTGTATCCCAACATCGTCCAGCTGGACGGGGAGCAGGACTCGGTGAAAATCAGCCTGGCCATTCAGCATACGGATGACTATACGGAAAGCATTTTTTCCTATGTAAATAATATCCCGACGGCGGAGGGCGGCACCCATGAGATGGGGTTCAAGGCCGGATATACCCGGGCCATGAACGATTATGCCCGGAAGACCGGTGTCCTCAAGGAAAAGGACAAGAACCTGACCGGCGAGGATTTCCGTGAGGGAATGACCGCGGTGCTGACCACCTTTGTCAGCAATCCGCAGTTCGAGGGACAGACCAAGGGCAAGCTGGGCAATACAGAGGTCCGGCCGGCGGTGGAAGAGTTCGTCTACCATAAGATGACGGAATATCTGGAAAACCTCAATCACAGCGAGACCGCGACGGCCATGCTGGAAAAGGGCATCCGGGCCAGCCGGGTCCGGGAGGCCGCCCGGAAAGCCAAAGAGGTGGCAAGGGCGAAAAACCAGCTGGAGGCCGCGCCGCTGGTGGGCAAGCTTTCAAGCTGCACCGGACGTAAGCCCGAGGAAAACGAGATGTTCATCGTGGAGGGCGACTCGGCAGGCGGCTCCGCCAAGCAGGGACGCGACCGGAAATTCCAGGCCATTCTGCCGATTCGCGGAAAACCGCTGAACGTGGAAAAGAAGCGGATTGACCAGGTGCTGGCCAACGAGGAATTCCGCTCCATCATCACGGCTCTGGGCACCGGCATCGGCGAGGATTTCAATCTGAAAAACCTCAAATATTACAAAGTCATTATTCTGTCGGATGCCGACCAGGACGGCGCACACATCCGGGCGATCCTGCTGACCTTCTTCTACCGGTATATGCGGGAGCTGATCACGGATGGACATGTCTATATCGGCATGCCGCCCCTGTACCGTGTGGCCAAGGGTGATACGGTCGTCTATGCCTATGATGACAAGGAACTGACCAAAGTCACCAAGGGCATCGGAAAAGGCTATACCATTCAGCGGTACAAAGGGCTGGGAGAAATGGATCCCTCGCAGCTCTGGGAGACGACGATGAATCCGGAAAACCGGCAGCTGATGCAGGTCACGCTGGAGGATGTGGCTGAGGCGGAACGTCTGGTCACCGTCCTGATGGGCGACAAGGTCGAACCGCGCCGCGAATATATCACGGAGTTTGCCGATTTCAACAAGGTTGATACATTCCTTGAGAGAGAGGAGAAGAACAAGTAACATGGCAAAGAAAAAAGCGCCGAATGAGCCTCAGGAGAAAACAGAGCCGCATGAGATTATCCAGAAATCCATGGATGAGGTCATGCACATTTCCATGATTCCCTATGCGGAACATGTTATTCTGGAACGCGCTCTGCCCAGGGTGGAGGACGGTCTCAAGCCCGTTCAGCGCCGTATTCTCTTCACCCTGCACGAACTGGGCGTCACGCCGGACAAACCGCATAAAAAGTGCGCCCGTATTGTCGGCGACTGTCTGGGCAAGTATCATCCACACGGCGACAGCTCTGTTTACGAGGCCATGGTCCGCATGGCCCAGCCATACAGTCTTCGCGGCCTGCTGGTCGACGGACATGGAAACTTCGGTTCCATTGACGGAGATTCGGCCGCGGCCATGCGTTATACCGAGGCCAGAATGGCCCCGCTGGCACTGGAGATGCTGCGGGATCTGGAAAAGGATACCGTCAGCTTCAGCTTCAACTTTGATGATACCCTGAAAGAGCCGGACATTCTGCCATCCCGTTACCCGAACCTCCTGGTCAACGGCAGTTCCGGCATTGCCGTCGGCCTTGCCACCAACATCCCGCCGCACAATCTGCGTGAGGCCATAGATGCCACGCTGCTGGTGCTGGATAAGCCCGAGGCGACCCTGGATGAGATCATGGCGGTCATGCCAGCGCCGGATTTCCCCACAGGCGGATGCCTGATCAAAAATGATGAGATCCGCACGGCATATGCCACGGGCCGGGGAAAACTCACCCTGCGTTCGCGTGTGCATATTGAGGAAGGCACCGCGGGCCGCAAGCTCATTGTCATTACCGAGGTGCCGTATGGCGTGCCCAAGGCGGGGATGCTGGAAAAGATCCTGAAGCTCAGTGAGGAGCGGAAGGCACAGCTCTCCGGCATCTATGACATCCGGGATGAATCCGACCGGGAAGGCCTGCGTGCGGTCATTGAACTGCGCAAGGATGTGGATCCGAACGCGGTTCTGAGCGTCCTTTACAAGTATTCGGACCTGCAGATCACCTACGGCGTCAATATCGTGGCCATTGCCGAGGGCCGGCCGATGCAGCTGGGCCTCAAATCCGTCATTGAGTACTATATCAAGCATCAGGAGGATGTCATCCGGCGCAGGACCATCTATGAGCTGGATCAGGCCCGGGCAAGGGAACACATCCTGGCCGGACTCATGGTGGCGGTCAACAACCTGGATGAGGTCATCCGGCTGATCCGCGCCAGCAAGACGCCGAAGGAAGCCAAGACACAGCTGATGAGCCGCTTTGAACTGGATGATATCCAGGCTCAGGCCATCCTGGATCTGCGTCTGCAGCGCCTGACGGGCCTTGAACTGGATACGCTCCGCAAAGAATATGAGGACATCCTGAAGACCATTGCCAGACTTGAGGGCATTCTGAAAAGCGAGAAAAAGCTCAAGGCCGTTATCCGCAAGGAAATGGAAGAAATCCGCGACCGTTTCGCGGATGACCGCCGCACCTCCCTCATTGACGATGATACGGACAAGCTGCCCATCCCCGAGATTCAGGTGGAGGCAGAGGAAACCGTCATGCTTCGCTACCGGGATGGTCAGCTGCGCCGGGTCAGCTCCAAGCTGCTGGCACGCATGATGCAGCAGCCCGAACTCGTCCCGGATATTGAAGACATCCAGATGACCATGACCGATGAAACCATCTATTTCTTTACCAACCTCGGTACCTGTTATTCGCTGGATGTGGTGAAATTCCCGGAAACCACCAAGCCGAAAGACCGCGGCGTGCAGCTGACCGGTCTGTTCCCGGGCCTTTCGCCTAATGAACACTGCATCGCCATGTACTGCTTCAAGCCGTCGGACAAGGACAAGATGCAGGACCTGGTGTTCGTGACCAAAAGCGGCCAGCTGAAACGCTCCAGCGCGGAGGAATACATCATCCGCCGGACCCGCTTCGCTGCGCTCAAGCTGAAGGAGCCGGATGAGCTGGTGGGCATGATGCGCATCCCCTCCGATGATGCCGGGGATCTGCTGCTCATCAGCCGCAAGGGATTTGCCCTTCGGCTTCCGTTCAGCTCCATTCCGGTCACCGGCCGCTCCTCCGGGTGCGTCAAGGGCATCGTCCTTGATGCCGATGATTCCGTTGCCCGATTTGTCAAGCCGTCTTCCTCCTCGACGCTGTTTGTCATTACAGACCGGGGCTTTGGAAAACGTATGCTGGCTGCGGACATCGAGCGCATGGACAGAGGCCGCAAGGGGCAAAAAGTCATGCCGATCACCAAGAGCGGGAACATCGGTACCCAGGTCATGACCCTTCTCTGCGATGATATTGAAAAGGCCGTGATCCGGCAGTATCACGGGAATGTCACGGAGCTTGAGTTCTCCGGAATCCGGGTGCTCAGGCGAGCGGATGCAGGCGAGATGCTGGTGCCGGTCCTGCTGGATGATACCGTAACCAATGTGGAGGGCAAATGAATCTGAACGATCTTAATCCGCAGCAGCGAGAGGCGGCCTCGACCCTTGAGGGGCCGGTGCTGGTTCTTGCCGGTGCAGGATCCGGAAAAACCAAGATGCTCACGTACCGCGTGGCCAATCTGATTGAGCACGGCGTGAAACCCTGGCACATTATGGCCATTACCTTTACCAACAAGGCGGCCAGGGAGATGCGGGAACGGGTGGTAAAACTGGTGGGGGAAGATGGAAACGATGTATGGGTTTCCACCTTCCACGCCGCCTGCTCGAAAATCCTGCGGCGGGATATTGAAAAGCTGGGGTATAACCGGAACTTCGTCATCTATGATGATGCGGACCAGAAAAGCGCACTGAGGCGCATTCTGACGGAACTGAATCTGGATGAGAAAGTCTATTCCCTGGCTTCGGTAAAGAGCATCATCAGCCACGCCAAGGAAAAACTGCTTTCGCCGACGGAGTGGAAACTGACTGCACCGCCGGACTATCGGAATGAAACGTATTATGATATTTACGTGCGTTACGAGAAGCAGCTGAAGGAAAACAACGCCTTGGATTTCAATGACCTGATTATCCGCACCCTGGAGCTGTTCACCCAGCATCCGCCCGTCCTGCAGTATTACCAGAATCTGGTTCAGTATCTGCACGTGGATGAATATCAGGACACAGACATGGCACAGTACAATCTTGTCTCACTCCTGGTTCAGGATGATCACAACCTCTGTGTAGTGGGCGATGATGATCAGTCCATTTATTCCTGGCGAGGCGCCGACATTTCGAACATCCTGAACTTCGAAAAGGATTACCCCGAGGCAAAGGTGGTCAAGCTGGAGCGGAATTACCGGTCCAGCGCCAATATTCTGGATGCCGCCAATCAGGTGATTGCAGAAAACTCAAACCGAATGGAAAAGGCGCTCTGGACGGAGCGGGAAGCCGGTGACAAGATCGTCTATCGGATCTGCAGGAACGAGATTGCCGAGGCCGAGTGGGTGGGCGACAAAATCCGGGAACTGCACGGGCAGGGCGCCAGTTACTCGGATTTTGCCATTCTTTACCGGATGAACTCCCAGTCGCGAAATCTGGATATCGCCCTGTCTACCCGGGGCATTCCCTATAAGGAATACGGCGGGCTGCGCTTTTTTGACCGGAAAGAAGTCAAGGACGCCCTGGCCTATGTCCGGTTGGTGGTGAACCCGACAGACGATGTTTCCTTCCAGCGCGTCATCAATGTGCCCAAGCGGGGCCTGGGCGAGGTCAGCATCAATGCGCTGATGGACTATGCCGCCTCCGAGGGCATTCCGGCCCTGAGCGCCTGCATGTCTCTGCCGGATGATTTTAATAAACGGATCAAAAACAAGGTGGAGGGATTCGGGCAGCTGCTCATGCGCCTGACCCTTGAAATGGAGCAGCGGACCCCTTCGGATTTCGTCAAGTACCTGATCGAGGAAACCGGCATGCTGAAAGAGCTGGATGAGACGTCCTCTGAGGACAACATGCAGCGAAAAGCAAACCTGTTCGAGCTGGTGAACGCGGTCAAGGAGTACGAGGAGGCCAATCCCGAAAGTACCCTTTTCGATTTCCTTCAGAGCACCTCGCTTGAATCCTCCTTTGATCAGATCGATGAAACCGAGGGCACGGTGATGCTGATGACCATGCACGGCGCCAAAGGCCTTGAATTCCCGACGGTGTTCATGGTTGGAATGGATGAGGGAGTATTCCCGTCCTACCGGGCGATCAAGGAGGAGGATGAGGATCCACAAAAGATGGAGGAGGAGCGGCGGCTTTGCTATGTGGGCATCACCCGTGCCGAAAACCGGCTGTTCCTCTCCCATACGGAACAACGTATGGTCTATGGCGACAAAAAACCCTATGAGAGTTCCCGCTTCATCGACAGCATCCCGGAACGGCTGATTGAAATGGATGAATCCGTGAATTCTTTCGGCGGCTATAAAGCGCCCGAAAAGAAACCAACGCTGTTTGAGACGGAGGAATCCCTCTTTGACGGCGGCAATCTGTGGAAGACACGGAGCAGTCAGGGCAGCATGGGCCGGGCAGCCGGATTCGGTTCCGGAACCCAGGTCAAAGTCGGCGGTGTGACCATTCCGGGCGTTCAGAAAGGCTTTGGCACGCAGATGTCCTCCTCCGGCGGATTCACCGGAGGTGCAGGCATTGGACAATCCGGGATTTCAAAGGCCACGGAGCAGCGGCGTGTGTCCTCGGTGGCCGATACCGGCTTCGGGACGACGACTTATCAGGTTGGCGACCGGGTCATGCACAAGAAGTTTGGAATGGGAACGGTGGCTGAAATCCGCCCGGGAAACGGCGCGGATGACCGGACCCTGGTGGTTCGCTTTGGAAACGGCGAGACAAAAGCACTCAAGGAGCGTCTGGCACCCATCGTCCGCATGGAGGATTAACCGATGAATGAACGAATGCAGGAACTCATAGAGAAACTCAATCAGGCGAATGTTCAGTATTACGAAAACAATGAGCCCATGATCTCGGATGATGAATGGGACGCGATGTATGCGGAACTTCGGAAACTGGAGGAGGAGACCGGCATCCGTCTGCCGGATTCGCCAACCCGGCGGGTTGGCGCCAGAACCATGGAAGGGTTCGAGCCGCACCGGCATATCGCCCGGCTCTGGTCCATGGATAAGGCGCAGACCAAGGATGAGGTCATTGCATGGGCGAACCGCTGCATCCGGCTGGGACAGGATTATGAGAGCAAGGTGGTGCATCCGTTCTGCGTGGAATATAAACTGGACGGCCTGACCATCAATCTGACCTATGAGGGCGGAAAGCTGGTCGGGGCCGCCACCCGCGGGGACGGCGTGACCGGTGAGGAAATTCTGCCTCAGGCGCTGACCATTGAAAACATCCCGAAAGCGATTCCCTTTGCCGGCCGGATGGAGGTGCAGGGGGAATGCATCATGCGTCTCTCAGTCCTGAGGGCCTACAATGAAACCGCGGAGGAACCCCTCAAGAATGCCCGCAACGGCGCCGCCGGGGCCCTCCGGAATCTGGATCCCGAGGTCACCCGGGCCAGACATCTGAGCGCGATCTTCTACCAGGTGGGCTATATTGAGGGCCGGACATTTGAAAGCCAGGGGGAGATGCTTAAGTTCCTGCAGGAGCAGGGGCTTGAGATCAGTCCCTTTGCCTGCGAGGCCGATACCATTGAGGAAGCCCTTGAAATCGTCGACCGGGTAGAGGAGCAGCGGGACAGTCTGGACTTTCTCATTGACGGGGCCACCATCAAGCTGACGGATATGCGTCTTCGGGAAATTCTCGGGTTTACCGACAAGTTCCCCCGCTGGGCCATAGCCTATAAGTTCCCGGCACAGGAGGTCGTCACCACCCTCAAAAAGGTCACCTGGGAGGTAGGACGCACCGGAAAGCTGACGCCTCTGGCTCATCTGGAGCCGGTGGATATCTGCGGGGTCACCGTTCAGAAAGCGACCCTGAACAATTACGGGGACATCTGCAGAAAGCATATCCGCAAGGGCTGCAAGGTCTGGGTGCGCCGCTCCAATGATGTCATTCCTGAAATCATGGGGGCCCTGTGGGAGGGCGAGGGTCCGGCGCCTGAAACGGATATCGACAAGCCGGAAAAATGCCCGGCCTGCGGGACGGTACTTGAGGAAAACGGCGCCCACCTGTTCTGCATGAACCGGACGAGCTGCAAGCCTCAGGCCGTGGCACGGCTGGCGCATTTTGCCTCCCGGCCCGGCATGGATATCGAGGCATTTTCCACCAAAACGGCGGATCTTTTCTATGATGCTCTCAACATGCGAACCGCGGATCAGCTGTATACGCTGACCCGTGACCGGCTGGTTGGCCTCAAGGGATTCGGGGACAAGAAGATCGAAAAGCTGTTTTCCGAGATTGAAAAGAGCAAAACCTGTGAACCGGAGGCGTTCCTCTTCGCCATCGGCATCCCCAACATCGGCCGCCGGACGGCCGCTGACCTGATGGCCCATTTCGGCTCATTCGATGCCCTGATGGATGCCACCCAGGAGGAACTGGAAGAGCTGCCCAACGTGGGGACCATCGTTGCCCGGTCCATTACCGACTTTTTCCGGGATGAGGAAAGTCATCGTCTGGTACATGCCCTTCTGGCCGCCGGTGTTTCGCCGAAAGCCGCCCAGACGGAAAGCGGAACGCTTTTTGCCGGGATGACCTTTGTGCTGACCGGCACGCTGCCCACCCTGACCCGGGCACAGGCGGAGGAGATGATCCGCCAGAACGGCGGGCGCACAGCGGGCTCGGTTTCAAAGAAAACCAGCATTGTGCTGGCCGGCGAGAGTGCGGGATCAAAGCTTGACAAGGCCCGCACGCTGGGGGTGCGGATCATCGACGAGGACACGTTCCGCGGGATGATTGCCGGCACTGTACCGGTAAACGAGGCGTGACACTGCCCGTCAAAATAGACGTTGAGAGTTTTTGGCTGTCGTGATATAATCAACAAAATGTTTTGAGAAGTGGCCTGTCGCGCAGCGACAGTCAGGCAAATTTGGGCCAGAACCAAGCTGGTCCGGCAAAAGACCGACATTGAGGCCCACGAAGGAGTGAATTTAGGTGCACAGCATGACTGGATACGGACGCAGTGTCGTATCAGCGGATGGACGTGAACTGTGCATGGAGATCCGGTCGGTGAATCACCGGTATCTGGATCTGGCCATGCGCCTGCCCAGAACCATCGGGTTTATTGAGGATGATATCCGGAAAATGACCGCGGAAAAGCTGAGCCGGGGACATCTGGATATCCAGGTCACGTATGCCAATCACCGGCAGGATGCACGGCGGGTGAGCCCGGATCTGGCGCTGGCCAGGGCCTATAAGGAGGCCATCGGGGAGATCCGTCAGGCACTTGATGAGCCGGAGCAGAGTGTGCTCCGGGAGATTCTGGCCATGCCGGATGTGCTCAGTGTCGTGGAAGGCGAGGAGGACCAGGACGCGGTCCGCGGGCTGGTTCGCCGGGCACTGGAGGAGACGCTGGGTCAGATTCTGATCATGCGTGAGGCAGAGGGAAAGCGGTTGGCATCGGACCTGATGCTCAAGGTGGATACCCTTTCCGGCATTGTGGAAGCCATCAGTGCGCGGGCACCGCTGGTTGTCGAGGAATACCGGACCAAACTGCACCGCCGCCTGCAGGACCTGCTGAACGGGGAACTGGATGAGAGCCGTTTCCAGACCGAGGTAGCCATCTTTGCGGACAAGGCCGCCATTGATGAGGAGTTGGTCCGCCTGAGAGCTCACATTGTGCATATTCATGACATTGTGGCGGGCACCGAACCGGCCGGCCGCAAGCTGGACTTCCTTGCACAGGAACTGAACCGTGAGGTCAACACCATCGGATCAAAGGCATCGGATGGGGAAATTGCCTCCATGGTGATTGCCGCCAAGGCGGAGATTGAAAAGATCCGTGAACAGGTCCAGAATTTTGAGTAAAAGAAACAGATAGCTGGGGTGCAGAAGTTTGGAAAGCAAGTTAATCAACATCGGCTATGGAAACTTTATCGCCAGCGGCCGCATGATTGCCATTGTCGGCCCGGATTCAATGCCGGTGAAGCGGATTATTCAGGATGCCCGGGATGAACGGCGGCTGATTGATGCCACCTGCGGACGGCGTACACGCGCGGTCATTATCGCCGACAGCGATCATGTGATTCTGTCGGCGATTCAGCCGGAAACCATTACACGCAGGTTCGAGAGTCTTGAGGAATCGTCACCAGATGAGGAAGAGGTGGAGACAAACAGTAATGAATAAAGGCGTTCTTTTTGTTCTTTCCGGTCCCTCCGGCGTCGGAAAGGGGACCGTGAAGGCCCAGCTGTTTGAAGAGTTTGAAAAGTGTCTGGTCTTTTCGGTGTCCGCCACCACCCGAAAACCCCGGGAGGGCGAGGTGGATGGCCGGGAATACTTCTTTATTGACCGTGACAGCTTTGAACAGAAGATCCGCGAAAATGCCTTCCTTGAACACGCGGAATTCGCAGGAAACCTGTACGGAACGCCACGGGAGGCCGTCAATGCACAGCTTCTTGCCGGCCGTGATGTCCTCCTTGAAATTGAGGTTCAGGGAGCACTGCAGGTCATGCAGGCGATGCCCGAGTGTGTATCCCTTTTCATCCTTCCTCCGTCCTTTGAAGTCCTTGAACAGCGGCTGCGGGGGCGCGGAACGGAAACGGACGCGGTCATTGAGCGGCGTCTTGAGCAGGCCAGGCGTGAACTGCCCATGGCTGACCGGTATATGTATCAGCTGGTCAATGATACGATCAGCGGCACATACGAAAAACTTCGCGAAATTTATCTGAAACA